>Ga0209902_100103_pt1 | contig 164536 bp, 126 predicted proteins | sample FECB27metaG_FD_188304 | JGI IMG/M metagenome (GOLD analysis project Ga0209902, IMG submission 188304) | Cyanobacterial communities from the Joint Genome Institute, California, USA - FECB-27 (SPAdes) (version 2) | ecosystem: Environmental > Aquatic > Thermal springs > Hot (42-90C) > Microbial...
TCATCTCCCTCACTCCCTCACTCCCTCACTCCCTCATCCCCCTCATCTCCCTCACTCCCTCACTCCCTCACTCCCTCATCCCCCTCATCCCCCTCATCTGCTCCCCGTATCTCTTCCTCTTCTTCCCAACTGACAGTCACTTCTGATATTTATACAAATTGGCAAACGGGATTTTGTGTCAGCTTCAAAATTATGAATCAGAGCAATGCTAAGGTTAAGGATTGGCTGCTGACATTTAATATGAAACAAGCTGCTATTAATAACTCTTGGAACGGTAACTTTAAACCACAGGGAGCGACGCAGTATGTTGTCACGCCTTTAGACTGGGGAAGGGTGGTTGAGCCAAATCAAGTACGCGACTTTGGTTTTTGTGCCAATAAACTTGGTTCAGACTACCAGCCGACCGAAGTAAGAGTCAACACTCAAAGGTAAAAAGAGTGAAGTAGCCGCAACCAAGCCTATTATGTGCGATTGGGCAAAGCGAGCGTGCCTTCGGCGATCGCTCAAATCTCCCATTTAATTTTAACCTCTGATAATTAATGCAACAGACCACTAATTTAGCGTCTCGGAACTGCGTAATGGCAACTTCAACCTATGACTGTTGCAGATGCTGCGGAAGTTAGCTTTACCTGATCACCAACTACAGAACTCTTATTTAACTACTGACATACCTTATGTGTGCGTGTTATCACTTACAATCGGCGAAGAATAACCTTAAATAAAGTTATCAATGACGTAGGGATATGAAGCAGCAATGCTGAAACTGACTGGTTATCAAATTATTGGGCAAATTTATGCAAGCGAGAAAACTTTGGTATATCGAGGAATAAAAGAACAAGACGAAAAACCAGTTGTCATTAAAGTCCTACGGCGTAGGTCTCCTAGCTTTCAAGAACTGTCAAAACTCCGCAATCAATATACGATTGCGGAAAAGCTCAACTTACAAGGTATCATCAAACCTTATAGTTTGGAACCGTACCAAAACAGTTATGCCTTAATTATGGAGGATTTTCCCGGGATCTCTCTTAAAGATTACATCAATCATATACAGTCGGCAAAATGCTTGCCTCTACAACAATTTTTCCACATCGCTGTTCAAATCGCCTCTATCTTACATGAGTTGTATCGTAACCGTGTCATTCACAAAGACATCAAACCTGCGAACATCCTAATTAATCCCACAACTCTTGAAATCAAACTTATTGACTTCGGTATTGCCTCTGTTCTGCCCAAAGAAGTTCAAATTCTTACTAATCCCAACGTTTTAGAAGGTACGCTGGCTTACATTTCTCCTGAACAAACAGGAAGAATGAACCGAGGTATCGACTACCGCACTGACTTTTATTCTCTTGGTGTCACATTCTTTGAACTTCTCACTGGACAGTTGCCTTTTACCACAACTGACCCAATGGAGTTAGTTTACTGCCATATTGCTAAACAACCACCAAATGTAAGCAGTATCAATCAGGGCGTTCCTTCAGTTGTGTCTGACATGATCAACTTACTCATGGCAAAAAACGCTGAAGATCGTTATCAGAGTGCTCAAGGACTAAAGTATGACTTAGAAGTGTGCTTGCAACAGTGGCAAGAAATAGGAAAAATCTTACCCTTCGAGTTAAAAAAACAGGATATTTGCGACCGTTTCTTAATTTCTCAAAAACTCTATGGTCGCAAATATGAAGTTGAAACCCTACTTGCTGCTTTTGAGAGAGTGATAAGCACGGGCATAACTGAAATGATACTAGTATCTGGTGTCCCTGGTGTGGGCAAGACAGCAGTGGTTAACGAAGTCCACAAAGCGATGGCACGGAGTGCCCGCTCCGCGAACGCCCAACAGCATAGTTACTTTATCCAAGGGAAATTTGACCAGTTGCAACGCGACATTCCCTTATCGGCATTGGTGCAAGCTTTTGAGGACTTAATCGGGCAACTCCTCAATGAAACTGATGCCGAAATGCAACAGTGGAAAGCCAAGATTTTATCAGCATTAGGTGAACAAGCTCAAGTCATTATTGATGTTATTCCCAAACTTGAACTTATTATTGGCAAACAACCAAACGTTGCTGAACTCTCTGGCACCGCTGCCCAAAATCGTTTCAATTTTTTATTCAAAAGATTTATCAAAATATTCACAACTGTTGAGCATCCCTTGGTTATCTTTCTGGATGACTTGCAATGGGCAGATGCAGCTTCTTTAAATTTTATTCAATTATTAATAACTCAGAACAATGTTAGTAACCAAAATATTACATTATCTTCTCACGATTTTGAAGAAACGAAAAGGGATGGCAAAACTAATGACGCTTTACTACTGATTGGTGCTTATCGAAATAACGAGGTTTCAAGAACACATCCGCTATATCTGACACTAAATGAGATTGAAAAAACAAAAGCAACGATAAATACTATTAACATAGAAGCTTTAAATCAGGCTGATTCAAACCGTCTCATTGCTGATACTTTCCGTTGCCCAGAAGCCGCGGCTATTCCTCTTAACCAAATGGTATTTGCCAAAACTAAAGGGAATCCCTTCTTTATTCATCAATTTCTTAAGTTTTTGGATGATGAAGAACTCATAAGTTTTAACCTTTATGTTGGTCATTTGCAGTGTGATATTGCTAAGGTAAAGGCATTAGCTTTAACGGATGATGTAGTCAACTTCATGGCTATTCAAATAGAGAAGTTGCCAAAACAGACTCAAGAAGTATTAAAAATTGCTGCCTGCATAGGAAACTCATTTGATTTACAAACTCTGAGTATTGTGCACCAAAAGTCTGTGGTAGATACAGCAGCTAACTTGTGGACTGCGTTAGTTGAAGGGCTAGTTTTACAAGAAATTGATAATTACAATTTATTTTTAAATAAGAAGAGTTCATTAAGAGTTATTTATAGTCAAGAACCTAAAAAAAATCAAAATCCTAATTTTAAATTACCCCAATACAAATTTGTACATGATCGAGTACAGCAAGCGGCTTATTCTCTGATTCCTGAATCTCAAAAACAATCAATCCACCTAAAAATTGGACGACTGCTGTTGAGTAAAATTCCAGTTGAAGAACGGGAAGAAAAGATTTTTGATTTGGTTAATCAGTTCAACATGGCGGTGGAATTAATCACCGAGCAAAGCGAGCGCGATGAGCTGGCAACGATGAATTTGATGGCTGGACGTAGAGCTTTGGCATCAACAGCGTATGCAACGGCAGCTAAATATTTAACAACTGGCATTCAATTTCTGTTTGGTGATAGTTGGGAGACGAACTATAACCTAACTTTAGCTTTGTATGAAAAAGCAGCAGAAGTGGCATACTTAGCTGGCAACTTTGAGCAGGCAGAGCAATTAACAAAGGTGGTATTGGCAACAGCGAAAACACTGCTGGAAAAAGTGAAAGTTTATGAAGTCAGGATTGAAACTTATAAAGCACAAAGTCGGGGTGCGGAAGCGATTACAACAGGGTTACAGGTGCTTAAATTACTTGGGATAGAATTTCCCGAACAACCAAACCAAAAAGATATTGAGATGGCGTTGCTAGAAACACACAGAAATTTGGCAGGAAGACAAATTGAGGACTTACTCGATTTGCCAAATATGACCGAGCCAACAAAACTGGCAGCAATGAAGCTCTTAGTGCGGCTCTTATCTATTACATATGTGAGTCATCCTCTACTTTTTATTTTAGTTGTGTTGAAACAGGTCAATACATCTCTTAATTATGGAAATTGTCCTGCTTCTGCTTTGTCTTATGCGACTTACGCAATTATTATTTGTAAGATTTCGGGAGATATTAGTTACAGCTATTGCTTGGGTCAACTGGCATTAAAATTGTTAGCATTATTCAATACGAAAGAGTTGAAACCAATTGTATTTTATGCAGTTAATAATTTTACAATACATTGGAAATTACATATACGAGAAAGTTTAAAAAACTTTTTAGAAGCTTATTCTATAGGTTTAGAAATTGGAGATTTGGAGCAAGCTGCCTACTCAGTAGCTGTATACTCGGAACATTTATTCTGGGGAGGAAAGGAGATAGCAGGGCTGGAATTGGAGATAGCAAGCTATCAGAAGGAAATTGCTAAACTCAACCAAGAAATACCACTTCAGACTAATGCAATCAACTGGCAGACAGTCTTAAATTTGCTAGGACGTTGTGAAAAGCCATGCAGTTTAAGTGGTGAAGCATACGAAGAAAAGATTATGCTCCCACTGCTTCAGCAGGTCAATAACAAAATCGCCATTTTCTACCTCCATCTAAACAAATTATTTCTCTGTTATTTGTTTCAGGATTACCAGCAAGCATGGCAATATGCGAGATTAGCGGAAGATGATTTAGATGTAGTTGCAGCCAAGTTTGTTTTTGCTATCTTCTATTTTTATAGTTCTCTAACAATGTTAGCTGTCTATCCTGAGGCTATTCAATGTGAACAAAAAGAAATTTTAGAGAAGGTATCAGCAAATCAAGAAAGGATGAAACAATGGGCAGAGCACGCCCCAATGAATTTTTTACATAAATATTACTTGGTAGAAGCAGAGCGACATCGAGTTCTAGCTAACAATTTAGAGGCAATGGAATTGTACGATCGCGCCATTGCCCTAGCCAAAGAACACGAGTACATTAATGAAGAAGCTCTTGCTAACGACCTTGCTGCTAAGTTCTACCTAGAATGGGGCAAACAGAAGATTGCTCAAACCTACCTTACTGATGCCTACACTGGCTACGTTCGCTGGGGAGCATCAGCCAAAGTTGACGACTTGGAAAAACGCTATCCCCAATTACTTGCCCCGATTCTCCAGCAAGAACAACCTACCCCTCATCCTAGAGAGAATAGCACGCCTGACAATACCACATCTCCATCTATTAATAGTACTAACGAAACTGTCATTGGCTGTAGTACGAGCATTTCAGACTCTCTGGATTTGGCATCTGCAATCAAAGTTTCTCAAGCATTGTCTGGGGAAATTGAGCTTGAGGAACTGCTTTCCACCTTAATGCAAGTCGTGATGGAAAACGCCGGTGCTTCTAAGTGCGCTGTGATTTTGAGCGATGGTGATCATTTACGCTTAAGCGTCACCGCAGTCAGTTCCAGTTCAGATAATGCTCGCACTTGCACGGCATTGCGATCAATTCCTCTAGAGTCAAGCGAAGATGTTCCGATAACTTTGATTAACTACGTCAAGCGCACGCAGGAAATCTTGGTCATTGATGATGCAACGGCTGTTACTTCTTTCGCAAGTGATGGGTATATTATCCGCGAGCAACCCAAGAGTCTCTTGTGTATCCCAATTATCAATAGGGGCAAATTCCTTGGCATTCTTTACTTAGAAAATAATTTAGCGACGGCAGCATTTACAGGCGATCGCCTCGAACTCCTCAAACTGATTACCACCCAAGCGGCAATTTCTCTAGAAAATGCAATACTTTACCAAAATTTGGCACAAGCAAATGAACGTTTGGAAGAATACAGCCGTACTCTGGAGGCGAAAGTTAACCAAAGAACGCAGGAATTTAACGAAAAAAATCAATGCTTGAAGCAAGCCCTAGAAGAGTTACAAAACGCCCAAATTCAATTGATTCAAACTGAAAAAATGTCGAGTTTGGGGCAAATGGTAGCGGGAATTGCTCATGAAATCAATAACCCTATTAACTTTATTCATGGCAATGTCATTTATGCTTATGAATATGTAAAGGGCTTGCTAGATTTGATTGCTATTTATCAGCAGGAATACCCCAATCCTTCTCCTCAAGTACAGAAAAAAGCTTTTGAAATTGACCTAGATTTCCTAGTAGAAGACTTGCCAAAGCTTTTGGATTCTATGAATGTTGGTACCACACGGATCCGCAATATTATTCTGGGCTTACGTAACTTCTCTCATTTGGATCAAGCAGAAATGAAATCTGTAGATATTCATGAGGGAATTGAGAATACCTTAATGATTTTGCAGCACCGACTCAAAAGCAAGGACGAGTATCCTGAGATTGAAATCATCAAAAAATACGGACAACTGCCTAAAATCACTTGTTACCCAGGTCAGCTTAATCAAGTGTTTATGAATATTCTAAGTAATGCAATTGATGCGCTGCAATTAAGGATTACGGACTGGGAACTAGGGACTGGGAATACCCAATCCCCAATCCCTACGATTTGCATTCGCACTGAAGTAGCAGATTGCAATACTGTGAGGATTCGGATTGCTGATAACGGTTCTGGGATGACTCAGGAAGTGCGGCAAAAAATATTTGACCCATTTTTTACCACTAAGCCGATAGGAAGTGGCATGGGATTGGGGTTGTCTATTAGCTACCAGATTGTGGTGGACAAACACAAGGGACAGCTCATTTGTGATTCTATTCCAGGACAGGGGACGGAGTTTATTATCCAGATACCTAATGTAGCAGCGATGAGAGTTGATTTTTGACACTCCCCGGTCTAAAGACGCGGGGATTCTTAAGACATCACTATCTTAATATCCTGATTACTCAGGTTCCCAGGCTCAACACGTTTGCCACGAGGGCGTGCTGATGTCTCCTTACGATTTTTCGGGCGTCTCAGTTCCGAGGAGTCCCCCCGTACTATAGAAAATGCTCTATCTCTAATAGTTTTAGCAGCGCCAATATCCGCATGAGTCATGTATCCACATTGAGAGCAAATGAATTTCTCACCGTCACGATTAGACTGATCAATATGTCCACAATTACGGCATTTTTGGCTAGAGTACTTAGGATTAACTTTAATTACAACTTTTCCTTGCTTTGCAGCCAGATACTCAATCTTTAAAATCAATTCACTCCAACTTGCATCAGAGATAGAACGGTTTAAACCTTTCTTTCTTGATTGTCCATTTTTTAGGAATCTTCCAGTCTTCTCATCCACCTTTGGCTTACATCGACACTTCATTCCAGAAACATTAAGGTTTTCCACCGCAATAGCATCAACGTTTCTAGAAACAATTTTATTAGCTGTTCTCCATTGGTAGCAGTAGCGCTTATCAGCGATTTTTTTGTGCAACAATCCTACTTTCTTAGCAGTTTTCTTGCGATTCTTGCTACCTTTCACCTTTTTACTAACACGTCTTTGTCTGATTTTTAAAGTACGTTTAGCCTTTTTATTGCTTGCAAACTTAGGATTTTCAATCTGGTAGTTGTCAGAAAGATGAACTAATTTTGTTATGCCTAAGTCACAACCAATTATTTTGTTAACGTTGGTTAAAGGTTTAACAACGTTATCTGGTACTGCTTTGTCTTCAATTCTAATAGAAACATACCAACCATCTTGACGCTCGCGAATGGTAGCAGCTTTAATCGTGAAGCCGCTAGGTATTGGGCGGGAATCGTAAAAACGCATCCATCCCAACTTTGGTAAATAGATTTTGCTACTTTGAACCTTCACACCCATTGCATACGTGAAAGATGTGAAGTTAGAACGACATTTGAATTTAGGGAATCCATGCCCGTCAAAAAAGTTTTTGTACGCAACATCAAGACGTTTTACGTTTTGCTGTAACACTGTAGAATCTATTTCAGCATACCAGGGTCTAGCTTTCTTCAATTCTGGTAGTGCTGTAATTTGGATATCGCCAGCGCCACGTCTAGGATTATTCTGCTTAGAATCTTTCCAAGGTTCGCCCGTTGCCCCATTCTTGCTAACAAAACACGTTAATGGACTGCGATACGCTTTAGTTCTGATATCACAATACTCACCCTGAATGTATTGTTGTGCGTATTGAGTTAACCTGTCATTTAAGCACCAGTTGTAATGACTTCTAAGCATATCAACCCAACCAGCCATTTTAGATTGTTGAGTAATATTAGGACGCAACTTGTACACATAGTTTGTTAGCAAGACTTTATCACCCCCTTTATTTATGTCGTGTACAATACGACTATAACACAAAAAGAGGTTGTGATGCCTAGAAAAAAGATTTATGGAGAAAAGAAAACTAAGTTAACCTTAACTTTAACTCAAACAGCTAAGGACTGGCTTGAAAGCAAGCAAACTGAATTAAAAGCTAATAGCTTATCAGATACCATTGAGAGAATGGCAAGAGAAAATATCACGCGTTAGCAAAGCCTACGTTGTGGCTTTCATCTCCGGTAAGACAGCACGGAATACAGCGCTGTGCGCCTGTTCCTCCGGAGTTTTCAGCCTACCCTTTATAAAAGTGCGATAAAAGGTCAAGGCTTGCGTCCGCTTACAATAAAAGCAGTCAGAGCGCTAAAGAAACGCCCAGCTCGGTCAGATGCCTCTAGGTCGCCCAACCACCTAACTGACTCTGCTTTTGATACTATGCCAGCCTCTTGCGCTAGTGCTACGGCTTGGGAAAAATGAAAGATTTCATTGGCTAAAGAATATTTTGTGAGTGTAAAGGTGTCAATATTGATCGCAATATCTATTAGCCCTAACTCGTTAAACAGAGCAGGTAATTGGCGTCCAATCCAGCCACTGTTAAGGGTATCGCACCAGAAGTTTAGAATTTTGCGGGTCAAGCTTCGGTCAGGTGCATCTAGTAATAGTGTTTCCCAATCAGGTTCTTGGACTACAATTCGCCCTCCCGGTCGAGTTACACGGATCATTTCAGCTAGTGCCTTTCGAGGATATGCTAAGTATTGAAAAATTCGTTCTGCTCGGCAAGCGTCGAAGGTATTGTTTGAGAAGCTAAGGTTATGAGCATCACCTAGAAGATATTCTACCGATAGATTCAATCCCTTAGTTCGATTGACAGCCTCAGCAATCATGGTCTGACTACTATCCACGCCCACAGCCTGACCTGTGTTCCCGACCACTTGCGCCAGTGTCCGGATATCATCACCAGTTCCACAGCCGACATCCAAAATGCGATCGCCTGGTTGTAATTCTAGACGAGCAAAGGCTCGGCTTTTGTAAGCCTTAATCCATTCCATCTCGTTGAGAGTGTCTAGATAACTTACAAAGTATGTTGGCTTGTTGCTGCGATCAACTTGAGTAAAATCAATCAGGCTTTGCTTGACCATATTATTCACACACTAATAATCTATTCCAAATAATTTTCTTTTGCAGCTTTGGGAAGAAGAAAATTTCAATTGACTGCACTCTAGGAAAGGCGCATAATTTCTCATTAGAACTCTTGCACTCATTCTGGTTGAAAGATATTTGGAACCACTCATGGAACACAGATGCACACAGATCAATCATCTGTAGTTTTTTTCATAAGAGGATGTCTGAGAAGTCAAAAATGTCATGCTGTCGCTGCGTGCCTCCTCGCTCTGCGAGGCACGCAGCGCCAGCGCAGTGAACGCACTCGCGTTCAGAATGACAAAATATACCTTCCTTAAAGTTTTCAGACATCCTCTAAACATTGACCTTTTTTGAATTCAAAGTTCACGCGTTCACGCGTTCAATCCGGAAGAATAATTTTGAATTGATTAATTCTGGGTACAAGCCCCCACCATGCGGATGCAGATTTGGTGGTCAATAAGACAGTGGCGGTACACCCGCTCCCACTAATTAAATTTTGAACGCGTGAATTTTGAATTTTGAATGTTTGAGAAGCGAGTGACGAGTGCACTCTTGTTTATTGAAATTTTCAATGGATTGGCTATGCAAAGACTCTTGGTCGCTCAACCCTGCTCATTTCTATAAATAATTGCTCCTTCAAGAGCTTTTTGGAGATTACCAGGAGTTCGTTCATCCCTTCTGTGAAAGCTTCAAAAACTTTTTCAACTATCTCAAAAGCTTGCTCTCTAAGTTCCTCTGTCAGTTGTATACTCTCAATGAATTGCTTTATATCATCTGTTCCTACAGGATGACCTGTTTCTACAGCAAAATGAAATTTTCCAAAGTAACGGTATTCTTGCTTCGTACTCTGTTGGAGTTCTTCAGCGACTTTTGCAGTCACAGATAAAGCAACATTTCCTGTGGCTTCAATTGCCTCAATTGCTGCTAAAACCACCACAGGTTCTGCTTTAAATATACATTGAGAGATTGTATGACATATCTGTCTTACTTTCAGGTTCTCTTTACTCCAAAGAAAACTCAAAGCATCGTTATATTTTAAGTATTTATTCAAATTAAGTTTTTCCATGTCTTCCAAAAACCACTCACAGTGACGATCATCTTCATAGGTATGCCTATTAATGATTTCTTGAATTTTGTCAGTGGCTGGTTCTTTTCTGAGACTATATTGGTTAAGTTCAGCAAAATTCATTGCAAAAGGCGCAAAAAAAGGAGCCCAAACTAGCCTTTTTTGCGGAGGCATACTTTTGTCTTGTAGAAACTGAAAGAACGGTAACTGGGCAAATTCTTGCTTCCTTTTTTCAATCAATGCAAGGACTTCTTTCATTTTCGGGAACCCACATTTAAGAATTGAACTCGTGACAAAATTGAGCTGTTAGAGCACGCTTAACAAACTGACACAATCAAACCTAGTGATGTAGTTTTGAAATTAACTACACAGTTTTGAAATAAGATTTCAAGTCAGTATTTGTGGTGTAGAACACAATTTTATTTGCTCACGTTTTATTATTAGTGATGATTATTGCCTCTTGTAATCAAAAAACGTATGCGTAAATATCTGGATTTATAAATATTGACTAAAAGAAAAAAGACATAGTTACTTTCACTACTAAACAATGCAGAGAGAGTAGGACAAGCTTTAGCCCGTTTATTGGTGATATCTGAGTAATTGACAGTATAAAACAGAGGAACAGCTTATTAGTTTGATCTACTCAGCCTTACATCAAATTTCTAAGGCTTTACATACCAATGATAGTAATGAAAGATATAACTGTTAAGTTTTGATAAAGTTATTGTAAAAATATTGTTAAATTTCTCAATATATTTAAGTATTTACTAAAACTTTAATTTTCAATATATTTACTTAAATGTTATGGTTTTCTGACATTCTTGACATCATAGAATATCTTCCTTGCCTCGTTTGGGACAAATCACCCAGTACCTAACCGCATTTTCCCTTGAAAAGGAAATGCAAGTTTTGGCACAAATCTTAGCTAAAAAAGAAAATAGTTAAAAAATACTGAAATATGTATTTAATCACAGATGACTTTATGGAGGATGAAGAGTAAAAGTCTGATGCTGATAGCGAATTCCACCCAACTATGCTCTTTCTCAGGAAAAACTAGAGCTTTTCAAGGTTTTCAAGAAATTATCCAAGGTAAAAAAAAACCTCACCCCGCTTAAGGTATCCCTCTCCTGTATTCGGGAGAGGGGTAGGGGGTGAGGGAACTGATTATAGGTAATTCAGTGGACTAGATATTACTCATCGTCTTCGTCGTAATCGTCGTCTTCCTCGTATTCGTCTTCTACGAGGTCATCGATGTCACTGTCACCAGAAGGAAGAATAAAATCATCCTCATCCAAAATCGATTTATCTGGACTACGTCTGGTACCAAATCCATCGCCGCCAAGCGTGGGAGTATCTAATTGGTAACTCCGGGCTGTGCGGTCATCCAGCACCATATCGAGTGGATCGTCAACTTCATCCAAGACACTGCTACTGACATCAACAGCATAGTCATCGATGGGACCAGTTTCTTCATAAGCATTAAACCCAGTGCCGGCAGGAATTAGTCGTCCAATAATCACGTTTTCCTTCAAGCCGCGCAACCAGTCGGATTTACCTTCAATTGCAGCCTCAGTCAAGACGCGTGTTGTTTCTTGGAAAGATGCAGCGGAAATAAAGCTATCGGTGTTCAGCGATGCTTTGGTAATACCCAACAGGACTGGGGTGTACTGCGCCCGCGCACCACCAGTGATTGCCATTGCTTCGTTCACCTGTTCGACTTGGCGTAACTCTACCAATTCTCCAGGGAGCATGGTGGTGTCACCACCATCATCTATCCGGACTTTATTGGTCATCTGACGGACAATCACTTCGATGTGTTTATCAGCAATATCAATACCTTGGGACTGATACACCGATTGCACTTCGTTCACCAAGAACGTTTGTACTTTTTGCAAGGCATGGCTAGCACAGGCATAAACTCCTTCTTCAGAACCTAGGTTGAAGAAGATTTCCAAAATTTCATGGGGATTAGAAGGACCATCAGTTAATGTTTGTCCTGCTGTGATTTGCGATCCATCTGGGACGATCAAGTTTTGTCCTGGTCCAAGAGGATAGTCTGTGACTACGCCATTGGACTCGATGATTTTGATTGCGATCGCTTCATCGCCATCACCGTAAACAACCTTGACTTCACCACTACGACGTGCTAAAATACACGCTTCTTTTGGCTTACGAGCCTCAAGGAGTTCCTCAATCCTGGGCAAACCTTGAATGATGTCTCCAGTCTTGGCGCGTTCAAATACTAGCAACACCAAGTTATCACCACGCTGTACCAAATCGCCATCGTCTACCTGCAACACAGCGCCTCCACTGACGCGATAGGGACGACCAACGCGGAGTGTGACCGAGTAATTCACAGTAGTGAGTGCTGATTCCTCAGAAGGCGGAACTTCTCCTTGTGCCTTCTCCACTTTTCCTTCGCCTTTCTGCACTGCCACGATTTGCCCAGATTCTTCGGCAAAGACTCCAGGGGCAATTTCTACACCCTCTACGATCAAGTCACCGACTTTAACCTTGGGTGGAGCGCTTAGATCCATCTTAACGACATCATTATGGCGCAACACTAAGCAGCGCCGAACTGCCTCAGTTCCTTTTTGGACGCCCCGCACGATACCCCCTTCTTTACACAAGATTTGGGTACGTGCGATTACGGCACCGGGTGCAATTGTTTGTCCATCTTCTACTTCCAGGCTTGTTTGGGTACTGCCTTGGGTAGCATCAGCGGATATATCCCGACGCAGCACTAACGATTCCAAAATGACCAGCTGCAAGCGCTGAATTTCTGGGTCATCGGCATCCGGTACCAATTCAATATCCGCTGCCAAAGGGGAAGCATTGTGGTCTTGTTCGCCTTCCTGCTCAATTTCCAACACCAGTTGGGTTCGTAGCAGTTCCACACCTTCAACAGTCTTAACGCGTTCTGAGTCTTTGTAAGGCAGACGCTGCACTGCCCGCAGTTGAATCGAACGACCTGTTTGTTGACTCACTGATGTGGTTGATGGCACATCAGGATTGTTAGGTACAGCAAACTCAACGACCGGACGGGTCAACAGTGCTGGACCTTCTGGTGATTCCACATACTCGATGTAGCGCAACTCTGTGGCGACTTGCCCTAACAATTCCTCACCAGGTTGAATAAAGGTGCCATCTTTGCCCATCACTGCTTCTGGATCGTCCACCATCAGCAGTTCCCCTGGCTTAATCACCACTTCGCGCAGAATGTCGTTTTTCTGGGTGACTTCTATGACGCCGCTGTTTTGGCAGAAGATATCCTTGACGACTTCGGTGCCAGCTTCGACAAACTGACCGTCTTCTACCATTAGCAGGGAGATATCTTTATTCACTTCGTGGGTTTCTTCAGGAATCCACAGCAGGGTACCTCCCTGTACCACCTCGTAACCCTGCTTTGCCTTGCCTTTTTTCTGGACTTCCACAGCAGCGTATTTCAGCAATCCACCGGTGGTTGTGCGATAGCGGTCATCAATCAACTCGGCTACCACTTGACCATTTTGCACTTTTGTGCCTGGAGTGGCTCTGAGGTTGAAGACTTGGTTGTTTCCAGTAGTGACTAAGTAGTTGTTGCGACCTTGAGCGGTTTGCGCGGTCACTGTTGCTTGGTCTAGAACCACAGAAGCAGTGATAATCTCAATTTCCCGCGTTCCTTTGCCTGGGGTAGCTTCGGGTAAGCGGACAACACCACCGTGCAAAGTCGTTAACTTGGTTTCTGCTAAAACACCGTTGGAATCTATGGTGTCACCATTGTTGACCACCAATTCTGCTCCTGGGGGTAAGTTATAAACTTCCCCTGACAGAATCCAAATCAATCCACCCCGGGCTGCTGTTGTCGTGGTGTTACCTTGACGGTCAGTTTTTTGTTCTGGTACGACATCCGCAAACCTGACTTCTCCTGCTAAGTCAGAGGCGACATCTTTAACCGCTTTTTCTGTATTGACACGAGTTGTTCGTCCACCGATCGCCACCTCAGCAAACAGCTGACCCTTCTTAATCTTTTGCCCATCAACAACGTATAGTGTTGAACCTTGGGTAACAGGAATTTCTTGAGTCGTTGACGAGCCAGCGTTGTCTGCTATTTCTAAAGTAATGCTGCCATTGGCTTCTACATACAAAGCGTCTTCCCCGTGGCGGGTGCGGTAAGCCCTTGTCCGCAATTTACGTGGCAAGCGAACGGTACCATCGGATTCAGCGCGTACTTGTCTTGCAACTTCACCAGAGAAGACACCACCTGTGTGGAAGGTACGCATTGTCAGCTGGGTACCCGGTTCACCGATACTTTGTGCCGCGATGATCCCCACAGCTTCGCCGAGATCGACCATTTTGGCGTGTGCCAAACTCCAGCCATAGCAGTGTTGGCAGACAGATCGTGCGGCTTCACAAGTGAGGGGCGATCGCACGACAACTTCTTGGACTCCCGACTTTTCAATTTCCTTTGCCAGATCATCGGAAACCGGGCTATTGCGTGGTGCGATAACTTCTTTTGTCTTGGGATGCACCACATCCTCTGCAATAACTCGTCCCAGCAACCTTGTGCCCAGCTTAATCAAGGTTTTCTCACCTTCTGTCATTGCCTGCAAGGGAATTCCCCTAGTGGTACCGCAGTCAAATTCCCGAATAATCACATCCTGCGATACGTCCACCAAGCGGCGGGTGAGATAACCAGAGTCAGCCGTCCGCAAGGCTGTGTCTACGAGACCTTTTCTCGCACCGTAAGAAGAAATAATGTATTCTGTTACGGTGAGTCCTTCGCGGAAGTTTGTTTTGATCGGCTGGTCAATAATTTCCCCTTGGGGATCTGCCATCAGTCCCCGCATTCCCACCAATTGGCGCACCTGGGAGATGTTACCCCTTGCTCCAGAGAATGCCATCATGTATACAGAGTTGAGGGGGTTAGTCTTCTTGAAGTGGCTAACTACCTCATCTTTCAGGGCTTCAGAAGTTCCGTTCCAAGTATCAATCACTTTCTGGAATCGCTCAACTTCGGTAATTTCTCCGCGTTGGTAGCGTTCTTCAGTGGCACGAATTTCTGCTTCCGCAGCTTCTAGCAATGCTCGTTTGGAAGGAGGAACCATCAAATCATCCACACTGATGGAAACCCCTGCTTTGGTAGCGTAGCGGAATCCCAACTCTTTTAATTTGTCGGCCATCACTGCGGTTCGCGCCGTGCCATAATGCGTGAACGACCAAGATATTAGGTTCCTCAGTTGACCTTTGTCAACAATGCGGTTCCTAAAAATCATTTTTTCATTAGTCATTAGTCAACAGTCCTTAGTCAATAGGGGAAGAACAAAGAGTGAAGAATGAAGAAAGAAGATTTTTATTTCTTCTTTCTTGTTTCTTTTTTCTTCTCTCTTTAACTGGCGATCGCTTCTTGAATCGCGTTATTGTAAATTACGCGACCGGGAGTTGTACGTACATACTGAGACATCATGTTTCCCTGAGCATCTTCTCTGACTCGGCGGAACTTATACAGCAAAGTCCGGGTACCATCGTCATTTGGTATCACTTCAACCGGTTCTGTATCTGGTTCAGGTGACTCTACTTCGCCGTCGTAACGCACGTAGATATACGCATGTAGGTCGACTTGCTGCTGCTCATAAGCCATAATCACATCATTAAGAGAAGCAAAGTAGCGCCCTGCGCCTTTTGTCGCATTGGGATTTTCTGCGGTTAAGTAATACGCCCCTAACACCATGTCTTGGCTAGGTGTAATGATTGGTCTACCAGTCGCTGGTGACAAAATGTTGTTAGACGCCAGCATCAGTAACCGCGCTTCTGCTTGAGATTCCAAAGATAACGGTACGTGTACCGCCATTTGGTCGCCGTCAAAGTCAGCGTTAAATGCTGGACAAACGAGTGGGTGCAGTTGAATTGCTCTACCTTCCACCAAAATTGGCTCAAAAGATTGAATACCCAAACGGTGTAGTGTCGGCGCACGGTTGAGTAAAACTGGGTGTCCTTCAATCACTTCTTCCAGAACATCCCAGACACTCGGATCAGAGCGAGATATCAGCTTTTTCGCGGCTTTGATATTATTCACCATGCCGCTGCGAATCAGTCGGTTGATGACAAACGGTTGAAATAGCTCAATTGCCATTTCTCGTGGCAAACCGCACTGGTGGATGTTCAGTTTTGGTCCCACCACAATTACGGAACGTCCGGAGTAGTCAACCCGTTTACCGAGCAAGTTTTGCCGGAAACGTCCTTGTTTCCCTTCAATAATGTCTGACAAAGACTTCAGCGGTCGGTTGTTTGCCCCAACTACGGTTCGTCCTCGACGACCGTTGTCAATTAAAGCATCCACTGCTTCTTGCAGCATCCGCTTTTCGTTACGAACAATAATCTCGGGAGCCAAAATTTCTTGCAGGCGAGCAAGACGGTTGTTGCGGTTTATCACCCGGCGATACAAATCGTTCAAATCGCTTGTGGCAAATCGTCCACCGTCTAACTGCACCATCGGGCGCAAGTCTGGAGGAATCACGGGGATCACGGTCATCACCATCCATTCTGGTTTAGAACCTGTGGCGACGAAGTTGTCAATCACCCGCAGCCGCTTAATCAGCTTCGCCCGCTTTTGACCTTTGGCGGTTGTAATTTCTTCACGCAAAGATTCGGCTTCTTGCTCTAAGTTGATATCAGCCAGCAAGCGCAACAAGGCTTCTGCACCAATACCGACTTCTACCCCTTGAAGCGTAGAATCTTCGCTATAAATTTGGTCTTCAATTTCCAGCCACTGGTCTTCACTCAGCAACTGTTTGTAAGTTAAGGTTTCAGCATTGCCAGGACTAAGAACAACATAGGAATTGAAATAAACAATTTGCTCCACATCCCGCAAAGGCATATCCAACAGGATGGAGATATAGCTGGGAATGCCCTTGAGATACCAAACGTGAGCGACTGGTGCGGCGAGTTTGATGTAGCCCATGCGGTGGCGGCGTACTCGCGATTCCGTGACTTCCACACCACAGCGTTCGCAGACAATACCTCTGTGACGTACTCTTTTATACTTGCCACAATGGCATTCCCAATCTTTAGCTGGTCCAAAGATGCGCTCGCAGAACAAGCCATCCATCTCTGGTTTTAAAGTACGATAATTTATCGTCTCTGGCTTTGTGACTTCACCGACTACCTGACCGTTAGGTAAAGTTCTCTCACCCCAGATGCGAATGCGTTCTGGTGATGCCAAGCCGATTTTAACGTAGTCAAACTGATTATTCTGGGCTGATCTCATCTTTGCCTATACTGTGTTCTAGGTTATAACTTCTAAGGAACACGGGCTATAAAGACCGTGTTGGTGTGAGGAGTATTCAGTTTTCGTTCTTTGAGTAAAAAGAGGTATTGGCATGAAGGGAGATGAGGGGAGATAAATCAATTCAAAATTCAAAATAAGAACTATCTCCCTCATCTTCCTCATCTTCCTCATCTTTTCCTACTCTTCCTCATCAAGTGACTCACGGGACAAGGATTCATAGGTGGGACGTGGAGGCGTACGACGGTTTCCTTGGTCTGCCATCAAATCGACTTCGACATCTAAAGAACTTCCGTCTGCCTGTGTCTCTACCTTGTGTACAGCAATATCTAAGCCTAGAGATTGCAGTTCTCGCATCAACACTTTGAAGGATTCTGGTGTTCCAGGTCTAGGAATTGCCTTACCTTTGACGATCGCATTGAGGGCTTCATTTCGTCCTTGCATATCGTCTGATTTGACGGTGAGCAACTCCTGCAAGGTGTAAGCAGCACCAAAGGCTTCCAATGCCCACACCTCCATTTCACCGAACCGCTGACCACCTTGCTGTGCTTTACCACCCAAGGGCTGCTGGGTAACAAGTGAGTATGGACCTGTAGAACGGGCGTGGATCTTGTCGTCCACCAAGTGAACCAGCTTCAGCATATAAGCCACACCTACAGTGACTGGTCGGTCAAAGGGTTCGCCGGTACGACCGTCGTACACCATGATTTTGCCAGAGTCATCCGGGTTATAGACCCAGTCTTTGCCTGTTTCGTCTCGTGCTTCTTGCAACTTACCATGCACTATGCTTCGAGATGACTCTTCGCCGTACATTTCGTCAAATGGAGTCAGTTTAAACCGGACTCCCAGGGTATGAGCAGCCCAACCCAACAGACACTCAAACACTTGTCCAACGTTCATCCGGCTAGGTACGCCCAACGGGTTAAGGACGATGTCCACTGGTGAACCATCTGGCAAGTACGGCATATCTTCCATTGGTAAGATTTTGGAAATAATTCCTTTATTTCCGTGGCGTCCTGCCATTTTGTCGCCGACTTGGATTTTGCGCTTTTGCGCTACGTACACCCGGACAACCATATTTGCCCCTGGTGGGAGTTCATCGCCTTGTTCGCGGGTGAACAAGCGCACATCGACAACGCGTCCTTTTTCTCCGTTCGGGACTCGCAGCGAGTTGTCTCGCACATCTCGTGCTTTTTCACCGAAAATTGCCCGCAACAGTTTTTCTTCTGGTGGCTGGTCAGATTCACCTTTGGGTGTTACTTTACCTACCAAGATATCCCCGGATTCTACCCATGCCCCAATGCGAATGATCCCCTGTTCATCCAATTGGCGCAAGGCGTCTTCCCCGACGTTGGGAATTTCTCTGGTGATTTCTTCTGGTCCGAGCTTGGTTTGTCTTGCCTCAATTTCATATTTCTCAATGTGAATTGAGGTATAAATATCATCCTGTACCAACCGTTCGGAAATCAAAATTGCGTCTTCGTAGTTATAGCCTTCCCAAGGCATATAAGCGACGACGATGTTTTGTCCCAGTGCCAATTCACCGCCTTCGGTGGAGGAGCCATCCGCCAGCACTTGACCTGCTACAACACGTTCGCCCATATACACCAAAGGTTTTTGGTTGAGACAGGTGTCTTGGTTCGAGCGATGGTACTTGGAAATGCTGTACCTAATTTCTGGAGCGTTGGGTTTGGGACGTACGCGAATTTCTGTTGCGTCTAGATAAGTGACTTCCCCGTCGGTGCGTGATACGATCACCATCCCGGAGTCCCTTGCCGCCTGAGCTTCCAAGCCTGTTCCTACCAAAGGACGCTCTGGTTTCAGCAGGGGAACTGCTTGCCGTTGCATGTTCGATCCCATCAGTGCCCGGTTAGCGTCGTCATGCTCCAAGAAAGGAATCATACTGGTAGCAACAGACACTATCTGCACCGGAGAAACTGCTACGTAGTCCACTTGCTCTGGCGTGGTTGAAGAGAATTCCTGGCGATAGCGTACTGTCACTTGCGGTCCGAGGATGTTACCATTCTCATCAATCGGCAAGTCGCCAGCCGCTACCCGCAGGTCATCTTCTTCATCTGCGGTCATGTACACTGGTGGCAAATCAAACCGCACCCGTCCATTTTCTACGGGTCGATACGGGGTTTCTAGGAAGCCGTACAGGTTCACACGGGCATGAGTTGCCAAGGAACCAATCAAACCAGCGTTCGGACCTTCTGGAGTTTCTACTGGGCAAATGCGTCCGTAGTGGGATGGGTGAATATCTCGTACCGCAAAACCTGCACGTTCGCGGGTTAGACCTCCAGGACCAAGTGCTGACAAACGACGTTTGTGGGTCAGTTCCGCCAGAGGATTGGTCTGATCCATGAACTGCGACAATTGGCTTGACCCAAAGAATTCTTTAATGGCTGCTACCAAGGGTTTAGGGTTCACCAAGGAAGCAGGGGTCAGCACTTCGGCATCGGATACGGTCATCCTTTCCCGAATGATACGCTCCAAGCGGTTTAAACCGACTCGTACCTGGTTTTGCAGCAATTCGCCGACGCTTCTGACGCGGCGGTTGCCTAAGTGGTCGATGTCGTCGGTGTTACCAATGTCAAACTCAAGGTTGATCAGGTAATCCACCGCTGCCAAAATGTCTTGGGGAGTCAAGACGCGCATTGTTTCTGGCACTTGCAAGCGCAGTTTCTTGTTGAGTTTGTAACGTCCCACACGACCGAGGTCGTAGCGTTTGGGGTCAAAGAAACGCGAGTCTAGGAGCTGTTGTCCTCCCAACACTGTCGGGGGTTCACCAGGACGCAGTTTACGATACAACTCCATCAGGGCTTCTTCTTCAGAAAACTGCCCTTCTTTTTCAATGGTTTTTTGGAAGTATTCTGGGTGGCGCAAGGCGTCAAAAATTTCGTTGTCTGACAACCCCAAAGCTTTGAGGAGGACTTGTGCCGACAGTTTGCGGGTTTTGTCAATACGTACCCACACTAAGTCGTTACGGTCTGTTTCAAATTTCAGCCATGCTCCCCGGTTGGGAATTAAGCTCGCTGAATAGGTACGCCGCCCGTTTTTGTCGATTTCTGATTTGTAGTAAACTCCTGGCGATCGCACGATCTGGTTGACAATCACTCGCTCGGCACCGTTAATAATAAACGTGCCCCGGTCAGTCATCAGAGGCAGATCCCCAATAAAGACTTCTTGTTCTTTGATTTCTCCGGTTTCTTTGTTAATCAGACGAGTGGGGACATACATTTGTACCGCGTACGTACTGTCCCGGCGTTTTGCTTCGTCTACATTATACTTTGGCTCTTTGAGCTTGTAGTTGTGTCCCAAAAAGTGTAGCTCTAGTTTGCCAGTGTAATCTGTGATCGGACTAAACGAGTTCAGCTCTTCTATCAGCCCTTCTTCCAGAAACCAGCGGAAGCTAGAACGCTGGATTTCTATTAAGTCGGGCAACAAAAAGGCGGGTTCCATAATTGATTCGTTTGTCATGCCTCTACCTTTGTCAACCTAATTTTTTCGTAAATTGTGTGTGGGAACTTCTCCTGACACCGCCGATCATTGAGCAGCTTCCGCAACGCCGGAGTCATTCAAGACGGTGCAGACTGATTTTGGCAAGAGCGTGGTTAACCCGAGTGGAGTCAAGAACTGCCATTTTCCACATTCACTTGACTTCATGAACCAAATCAAATAGTGTAACTTTTTGTTAATCTGTTTTGCTTTTCTCACTTTCCCCTCCAAAAAGCGCGTTACTTCACCTATGCAGCTTTACACTGTTGTGGCTCGTACGGAACTATCTGTTTTTACCGACCGAGGGATAATATCCTTATGCTCAGAGGAGAATAATCCCCTGAGCCTACTCTGTCTATGGATGGCTTGTTTTGGTGGGTGGTGGTCACAAGGTAATTTCTTTAACAATTCTCTATAGGGAAAATATGAAACCGTTTCTTAGAGATTCTTAGAGAATAGGTCTAGACGACCCTTAGGAGAAAGTCATAATCATCATGGAATAAGAGCATCCGGTTGTAGAGATACGAGGATGGTCAATTGACAAGCGTTACTCAAGTGTAAAATTCAATAGTTGCTTCCTTAACCATTATGGCTTATACAAACCTGTTTTGGAGGAAATAATAATACCATATTTTCCCCTCCTAAAGTTTGATAAGTTTGATTTTTTCATTTTCTGATTTTCCCCCTTTGGGGGGATGTATTATACTGTTAAACCAAATAAGTCACAGGCATTTTGGGTGGTCACGTCGGCGATCGCCGACAAAGATTCACTGCGCAGTTTCGCCACCTGTTCAGCTACATAGCGAACGTACGCGGGTTCATTGCGCCGTTCGCCTCGTTTGGGAACGGGTGCCAAAAAAGGGCAATCTGTTTCAATCAACAGGCGATCGCTCGGAACACAAGCTGCTGATTCTTGGATTTGTTTGGCACTTTTAAATGTCACTGTTCCGCTAAAGCTGATGTAGAAGTCCAACTCCACAAACCATTGGGTTTCTTCCGGGTTTCCACCCCAGCAGTGCATGACACCCCGCACACTTTCTCCTTTGCGTTCCTTCCATTTTTGCAGTACTTCTCTCACCTCTCTTGCTGCATTGCGACAGTGGATGATCACGGGTAGGTTGAGATCAGATGCGAGCGCTAACTGTGTCTCAAATGCGTGGCGCTGTTGCTCTTTGTTATCTGCTTTATAAAAATCCAGCCCTGTTTCCCCTATAGCGACGACTTTAGAGTCACAACCAGCTAAAGATACGATTTCCTCTGCTGTCTCGTGCTTCCATTTTTCGGCATCTAAAGGATGTAATCCTACCGCAAAGCTCATTTCGGGAAAACGATTAGCTAGAGATTGAATGCTTTTAAACTCCGATGGCTCGACACAAGAGTGTACCAAACGTACGACTCCTGCTTCTTGCCAGCGCGATCGCACTGCTTCTATATCTGGTTGGAAAACGTCAAAGTTAACGTGAACGTGAGTGTCTATCAGCTGCATCGCTTTTCCTTTGTCGTTTGTCCTTTGCCCTTAGTCTTTTGTCTTGTGAGCACAAGGACTAAGGACTAAAGTCGATTGACTACTGTGCAGTTGCTGCTGCTGGTTGTTGAGCTTTTAGCCTTTGAGCCAATTTTGACTTTTTTCTGGCTCCATTGTTAGGATGAAGTACACCCCTTTTTACCGCTCGATCAATTTTGCTGTACGCTTCAGACATCCTAGCCTGAACTTCTTGTTTTGATTCTGGGGTTGGGTTCGCTGCATATGTTTCTACAGCAGCAAAGTATTTCTTCATCAGTGTTTTTACTGCCGATTTGTATGCTTTGTTACGCAGTCGGTTGCGTTCTGCGATTTCGGCGCGCTTGAGAGCAGACTTTGTATTCGCCACAGTCAGTTCCAAAAAGACTATTAATATATAAACACACTACTAGATTTAGTAGTATAGCATCTTTTTTGCAAATATTAAGAAGCTAGAAAAAAAATTCACCAACTACAGGTGTAGGGATGGAAAGGGCAGCGTTCAAGGGGCAAGCGGGCAGAAAGTAAGAAATATTTTTAATTTTGATTTTGATTCTTCCTATGTTGGTTATTTTTCCCTACAGTCCTACACCTTTTTGCTAGAAAATTTCTATATCTATTGTGGATCTATTGTGGAAAAATTTTGGAAAATTTTTATTGTGATCTTACGAATCAATTAGGGGGATTTTTCTACAGTCACCTATCCCTAATAGTAACTTAATTTTCATAATTAATTTTCTTTTTTCATTGTAATTACAAGATAGGTTTAAGTACCAGTTAGTTGAAGTAGTCTTTGTGACATAAAGGTTGCCTAGCTTGAAAGAAGAAAACGTCATTCGTGAATTTACTGAGAGAATTATTTAGATTTTATGAAAAATACTTGTCAAGCAAGTATAAAGCTCAACATTTCTGAAGAAAAAAAGTTTTTTAATTTACCAAAACTTTAATAATTTTACTTAGGGTTGCCAGGCGTATACATTGAGAATATTTGGTTTAGGTAATAAATTTAGATTTTAAACTAAACAACAAAATCACTGAGCTAAGCGATAAAAAAAACATTATACTGAGTATCGTGCGACTTATGTTCCAATCAATAATTGCTGAAAAAAAAGCGCCAGATAGATTTAAGATATACTATGACTCTCAAAACACTGATGAACTCAAGTCAGGGACTCCTAGTTGAGTGCAAACCCCACGAATAAATTCGTTGGCTCTGCGGTTAACGCAACCTGACCAACTTAAGTCCTTTACTGGACTACGAAAGCGAGGAAGTGCTAAAAGTCCCACCTACAAATGCTTGCCAGTTTGTAGCTCTGGAACCAAGCGATTAAACAAGTTTAAGGGAGTTAAGCTAGTGTTGCTTGGAGTCAGCCGCCTCTAAACATTGGTGTTAGCGAAGCGGAACCTTTTAGGTTCGGCTAACTTTACCCAGAAATGGGGTATCTCGGAAACGAGAATTAGGGATGAAGCTCAACTCTGAATAAATTCAGAGTTGAGCTTCATCCCCATAAATAGAATTTATTTGCTCTCCGCTCTTTGATTTTCGGTGACTGTAAAAGTCAGGCGCTCTTTTTCAGCATGCAAGTTTAGAAGGTTTCAAGGGTGCGTTGGTCTGTCCTTTGTGTTGTCGGTTAGCGTAAAAATTCAGAAGGTTTCAAGGGTGCGTTAGTTTGTCTGAATTTAGCTGACCGCAGGAAGGAAGTGTTTGAAGTCAAAATTGGCGCTTGGATTTGAGGTTGGTTTGCCTTCTTATTCAAATCTTCTGCTTGTGGAACAGGAGGTGTTGTTTTCCCTAGAGGTAGGGATATGGGCATGGTTTCACCTGCTTGTAGGTAAATTTCACCTTTGTTAGTAAAGCGAAGCTGTTTACCTTCAAGCTGCAAGTTTGATTTCTTTAACTGACCGGCAGGTTCAAAAGTGGCAATGAACGTGACGTTGCTATCTGGACGCAGTTTCATTTGTGGATAAGCTTGCCAAGCTTCCTGAAAACGACCATCGGGTGCTACTTGCCAAAGGTTTAGATCTGCCTGCCATTGTCCCTGTTTAACTTCAACAATTTGGCGAGCCAAAATTGAGCGGTTATTGCTCACTTGATCATTCAAAACTCCTGCTTGTTGTTCGCCTGTTGGAAGCAAGTAGCGAACTGCTGCTACTGCAATTTGGCTGGAGTCGGGTAGGTTTGTACTACCTACGATGTTGTATATACCATTACTTCCTGTTGGTTGCACGCTTGTTATTTCTAGCTGCACTTGTTCTTGTGCTTTTTTATCACAGCCATAATTAACAGTGAGCAGTAGTAAGAAAATACTTGCCAAGCTAACAGTTCGAGAGTTTGTTGTCAATTTTCGGCAAAAAAACGGGAAATTTGGAGTAATCATAAAAAAAGTGGGTATTTTGTCGAATCAGGAACCACGCAAGCTATATTTTTACCTATTCTCTAATATTTAGACCAGAAAAAATAAATTCACTAGTTCTTAACCAAGATAATTGACAATCAGAGAATTTACAGATATTTTGCAGATATTCATTAAAAATACTCACACTTTTTGATAAAGTGGCGACATCTAAGACCGCAAAAATTTAGTTGTTTCTCAGCTAGACTAATGAAGCCCACAGTATTAGATTGTCATAAATTTACTCTGCCAAAACAGTGGAATAGGGCTTATTTCCTGCTTCATACTGCCTCAATCTCAATTTTTTGGATACTGGCAGTGAATGACGTATGTTTAGCTCAACAAAACCCACACAATCAACAGTCGAGCGACTTGCAGTTTGGGGAATTACTACAAGTACCCAAATCACCCTTACCCAGCAAGCGGTCCCAAACAGTACCTCCACCACCTGGGACATCAGGGCAAGCAAGTGGTGTAGCAGTCGCACCGAAAGCAAAACCTTCATCCCAAAGCGTACAGAACGCACCAGCAGATGATATTAAGCAGTTGGAGAGTGGCTTCGTCCAGCAGCAAATGCCTGGAAAAGCCCCGAAAGCTCCACCGCGTTCGATTTCACCGCGTCCTACTGTCACAGGACAACAGGCTGAGGAACAAATTCGTCAAATTTCTGGCTTGAATGTGGAACAACCGAACATCCAAGCAGCCCCACCACCACCTCTAAGTACAACAGTCGCGCAAGAATTCACTGCACCATCTGCACCTACGTTTAATCAATTCCTCAACTCTCAACCACAACAAGCTCCTTTACCACCACTTCCAGGAACTCCCACACCGCCGTTCAATCAACTCATCAACTCTCAAGGAACGACACAGCCATCAGTTCCTAACAGCACACCACCGTTCAATCAACTCATCAACACCCAATCAACAACGCAGTCATCAGTTCCCAACACTTCTACATCAACCACCAACCAACTGCTAAACTGCCAAGTTGTACCGTCGCAACCAGTTCCAGGCACTTCTGCACCAACCTTCAATCAAGTCCTAAACTGCCAAGCGGCAACACAGTCATCAGTTGCGAATACTCCAGCATCAATCACCAATCAACTCTTCAACTGTCAAGTCGTACCGTCGCCATCTGCTTTTGGAACTGCCACATCACCCTCCAACCAACTCCTAAACTGTCAAGTTGTATCCTCACAACCAGTTGCCCAAACAGCACCAACGGCACAAACTCAAGAACCGACAACTCCCACAACTCCAACTCCAGCGCCACCATCAGCAACACCATTCAATACTCCACAACCACTAGATAGAAATCGCTCTCCCCTTAGAAGCACAGCTTTACGGGAACCCTCTTTACAAGTTCAAGGAGTTTACATAACCCAAGGAGATGATTCTGCAGCACGGGCGCGACTTTCTGGAGTGTATCCGCTGACTCCCCAGCTCTTGTTTGGGGCAACTTTGGATTTGGTGACTGGAGAAAATCTCCTTGTTGATTCCCGTGGAGAAGGTTTGAACATCAACGAGCTTTTTCTCGCAACTTCTGTGGGAGGATTGCCTAATCTGCGTTTCGTCTTGGGTCAGTTAGATTTAACATCTTATTTCGATCGCAACAGCTTTGCTAAAGACGGGGCAAGTCAATTCTTTAATCCTGTTTTCCAGACAAATCCAGCGTTATCAGCAACGGGAATTGCTTCCCGCACCGGTTTCCTTGTGAACTGGAGTGTGACGGATAATATCGAAGCGAAAGCGGCGGTTTTTTCGTCGTCGGATAAGATCAGCGACTTTGCTTTGGATGGATTTGCCGGAGAACTTGCCATCCGTTACGGGAATGCGATTATTCGCGGGACTTATGCTACTGATCGCGATGCTGGGATTCGCGATACTTTCCCTGAAAGCTTTGGAATTGCGAGGAACACACAACGCACAGTCTTTGGACCCGAAAAAGATGACCGCGAAGAAGCATACGGTGTGAATGCTGAAGTTTTTATTCCTAATTTGAAATTAGGTCTTTTCGGACGTTACGGGCGCTACGAGAACCGCGATTTGGGCAGAGGGGCAGATACCTACTCGTTTGGACTCAGCTTTTTGGATTTGTTTACCCCAGATGATCGCTTAGGTTTAGCTTACGGACGTGCTTTATCAAACGAGAGCTTGCGTCGTGGAGACACGCCAGATGTATTAGAACTTTTCTACGATTTTCAATTTCTTCCCAATCTACGGTTCGGTTTTACGGTTCAAGGACGAGATGGTTTTGAGGAAACAGTTTTTGGTATTCGGGTACGTTCAGAGTTTGATGTGACTCCAAGAGGGAGAAGATCTCAATGAGTCAAAACTACAAAGACAAAATTAATCCCTGCTTAAATGTGAGAACCAGTGCAGAAGGTAAGATAACGAAGAGTTTTTCTAGTCTTTTTCTGATTAGTGCTTCATTTTGCCTTTTGACTCACCTAGTCAATGTCCCGTTGTTAACTAATATTGCTCCCGCCCAAGCGCAGAAATCTTCGTCAGCGGTGCAACGCGGTTACAATCTCCTAAAAAAAGGGTGGGTTAATGATGCCATCAAAGCCTTTGGGCAAGCTATCAAGCAAAATCCGCAATCTTTACAAGCCAAGATCGGGTTAGCAATCTCCTATAACCGCGCTGGACGTATTAACGAGGCTTGGAATACTTATCAACAGGTGCTAGCGCAAGACCCGAACAACCAAAGTGCGCTCAAAATTGTCGGGATAATGGGTACTTACCGCCCAGAGTGGCAAGTACGGGGAATTGAAGCACTCAATACTTTATTAAAATCAAATCCCAACGATATACAAGCCCGTTCTTACCGCGCATTACTGTACACCTACCAAGGAAAGGTAAGCGAGTCGCTAGCAGACTATGAGATAGTTTTGCAAAACAATCCTACCTCAGAAATTACCCTTGGTGCTGCTCAAGCTTATAGTTATAGCCGCAATTACCAAAAAGCCTTGGAGTTGTTCAACCGCTATCGAACAACTGGCAAACCGATCACCGGGTTTGCTGCGGTAGCCTACGCTAGCACCCTACGAGAAACGGGCAACCCAACAGCAGCAGTACAGGTTTTACAAGGACAATTGCAGCGTTCCAAGACTCTCGATCGCTTAGCTATTGAGACGCGTGCCGAACTTGCTAAGGCATATGTTGCCAACCAACAGTTAGATCAAGCTTTGGCAATCTTAGAGCCAGTACAAAATAGACCAGAGGCAATTTTACCTTTAGCTCGTTCTCTCAATGAAATTCGGACTTCAACTAATAACCCTGCCTTAGCACAGCAAGTTGCAACTCTCTACCGTCAAGCACTAGCCAACACTCCCAGCCCCTCGCCTACTTTGTTGCGAGAAGCCGGTGATGTTTTCACTGGCTTACCCCAAGGAGAGCAAACAGCACTGCAACTTTATCGCCAAGCAGCTTCACAGTTACCCAATGATAAAAGTTTGGTGGTACGCCAGTTAGCCCTCGAAAATAAACTAGGGCTGCTTGCCAAAAGTGACTTACAAAAGCGATTGGTTGCGGAACTTGAACCTTTACCTTCAGATTCGGTGCAATTGCAACAGATAGCTCTTGCCTTAGCAGACATTGATGCTCCTGATCCTCAATTGCTGTCTGTGTATCAAACTCTTTCACCAAAGGTAAACGTACCATTTTTAAATTTCCGTGTAGCTCAGATTTATCTTCAACTAAATGATACAAATGGCGCAAGACAAGCCTTGGCAGCTTATACAGCAACACCAGAAGGAGCCAAAAGCCTTGCACCTCAGTTGCTAGCAGCAGAAATTGAACGACGCGAGGGCAACTTAGAAGCCAGCGCCCAACGTTTTCAGGCTGTATTGGCAACAAAGTCAGGAACTGATGACGTTACGGATGGTGCTTTGCGGGGACTGGCGGGTGTGCGCATACAACAAAGGCGGTTTGATGAAGCTTTGGCAGCTTATGACCAATTGATAGCCCGTCAACCCCAGAATTTGACAATTCAGTTAGGGCGTACAAGTATCGCCTATCAAGCAAAGAAGATTTCTGAGCAAGAGGCGCAAGCAGTTCTCAACAATTGGTTAACTACGCAACCTGCCACTAATGCACCTCCGGAACTCTTTAGTTTAGTGGGAGTGTTGCCTGCCGAACCACAGCGCGAAGCTCTGTACAATTACTTACTTCAAGTTGATCCTAGTTACCTACCACTGCAACTGCGTTTGGTGCAAGTTATCGCAAAACGCAATCCTCAAGAAGCGCAAGCACGGGTGAAACAATTGATTGCTCGCCTACCAAACAATGCGAATACGTATCAGTTGCAAGGAGAGTTGGCACGAGCAGTAGGTGATTTAGATTTGGCTGGTAAGGCTTACGAAAATATCTTGGCACAGCAACCAGATAATATAGATGCTCTTGCGGCTTTAGGAGGAATTCGTTTTGAACAGCGACGCTTTGAGTCAGCACAGCAAATTTATTCGCAAGTTGTAGCCCAAAAACCGCAAGATAAAGACGCACGCCGCGCTCTTGCTGGTTTAAGTGCTATTGCTGACCAACCGCTAACAGCGCTCACACAGCTTGAGCAACTGGAACTCGAACAAATTTCCCAAGGCGCAACTGATACAGAAGCCTCTCGTCAGAGGCAGCAAATACAAGAAGACTTTTTGCAACGGCGTGGCTTTCAGCCGTCTTGGGAGAATTATGAGCGGAGGGGGAGATGAGGGAGTGAGGGAGTGAGGGAGATGAGGGAGATGAGGGAGATGAGGGGGATGAGGGAGATGAGGGAGATGAGGGAGATGAGGGGGATGAGGGGGATGAGGGAGATGAGGGGGAATAACTATTTTTCTGTTGCTTCCGCTAGTTTCCTTTGTCTTCTTGTAAGAATGCAGTACCTACCAAGATTGGCAGTGATTATGAGTATGATTTTTCTGATTGCTTGTCATTCAGGTTACTCAGTAAAATATCGAGAAACATCAGATGATAGTACTCCGGTGACAAAAGCTATGCCTATAGATGGTAGCGAAAGTGTATCAGTATTTGTTGCTGCTTTACCGAAATCCACGCCTAACCGGGAGTTACTCGCTCAAAGCTGGGAAACTTACCGTCGGAGATTTATCCAAGGTGATGGTAGAGTGATTGATTATGAAGCGGGCGATCGCTCTACTAGTGAAGGTCAAGCATATGCGATGCTGCGGGCAGTCCTGATCGATGACGCTGCAACTTTTGCCCTAACCTTGAACTGGGGAGAAAATAACCTCCAACGACAAACGAACGGCAAACGCACAGACAAGCTGTGGGCATGGCAATGGGGACGAAATGCAGATGGAAAGTGGGGTGCGATCGATAGCAACTTTGCCAGCGATGGCGATATTGATACGATTACTGCCTTGATTCTTGCCTCAAGGCGTTGGAATCGTCCTGAATACCTAGACCTGGCGAAGGCTAAACTGCAAGATTTATGGAATCTTTCGATTATAGTTGGACACGGAGGTAAGCTTTATTTGCTGCCTGGTCCGGCGGCTGCTTTTGTTGGGAATGCCTCAACCGTTTACCTCAACCCTTCTTATTTCGCTCCTTATGCTTTTCGGCTATTTGCCCAAGTCGATCCACAACATGATTGGTTGAGTTTGGTCAATACCAGCTACGAAGTTCTGGAAAAATCAGCGCCACTTTCTGCCGTAGGTTTACCGAGTGATTGGGTAGCACAAGATACTAAAACAGGAAAATATCAACCCTTGCCGCAGACAAGCCAACTTCAAACTTTGTATGGCTTTGATGCTTATCGGGTTTGGTGGCGCTTGTCGCTGGATGTGGCATGGTTCAATTCACCCCAAGCGCGACGTTATCTCCAAACATACAGTAGATATTTGCAAAAGGTGTGGCGCGAGCGATCGCGTTTACCAGCACGCATCGACCTACAAGGCAAAGAATTGGTGGGTTATGAGGCGACAGCACAATACGCTATGCTTTACGCCGCTTGGGAGTTGGTAGAACCACGACTAGCGAAGGAGTTGCTTGAGAAAAAATTACTACCTCAATACAAACAGGGTATTTGGGATGATAAATCTGCTTATTATACACAGAATTTGGCTTGGTTAGGTATGTTGCCTCCTTCAGTAGTTCCTCAGCAACTCCTAAAAGTAAAGCCGTGAAGGATTCTTATTAATGATTTATAAAATGAGAAAAATTATGTTCGGTTTTGAGCTATAAAAAATAACAAACTTACTCTTGGTAAATATAGCTAGCAAAAACCACAAAAATTCCACCATATACCTAATAATCACACTGTCATATGAAGTCGTTGTTTCTCTTTTCCCCAAACAGTACAAAAGCAATTATTTTTACTTTTTGTTTCTTACTGTTTCCTGGTTCATTGCTGAGCGCTCAAGCTCAAAGTGAAGAAGATCTGCAACACTATGATGCCCAAAATTCTAGGTATCCAGGGCAACAGCAAACTCTCTTGTTAGCTCAAGCAACTAAACCCAAAGCTAACACCGAAGACAAAGAAGACGAAGAAGAGGCTGCTGATGCAAAGAACCTGATAACGTACAACCTGGAATTTAATCGCAGTCCGATTGTCGGTAACCGTATGCGCTTACAAGGAATTAATGCGGAAGGTCGCCTTGGCTTTAACCGTCCTCGTGATTGGAAAATCGCAAAGGTTCAAGCTTTAATTCGGTTCCAGCACTCACCATCTCTTCTTGCCAAACGTTCTTACCTGACGGTACTTGTCAATGACACTGCTGTAGGCAGCATATCGCTCAACCGTAAACAGTCCCAACTGGGTGAGGTGTTACTGAATATCAATCCTAAGCTGCTTCAGGACTATAACGAAATCAAGCTTGTAGCGCAGCACAATAGCTTACAAGAATGTACCGACCCTCATGACCCGAGTTTGTGGACGGAGATTCTGCCAGATTCTAAATTAATTTTCAGTTTTCAACGTCAGCCAATCTCCCCCAACTTTAGCCGCTATCCCTATCCCTTCTTCGATCAACTCGGCTTAGAAACGAACCGGATTGTTTACCTCCAACCAACTCAAGCGAGCCAATATTGGCTGACAGCAGCAGCTCGCTTGCAGGCGGCATTTGGCAGACTTGCAGATTTTCGCCCAATAGAGACAAGCTTGGTATCTAATATAAAGGGTGTGAAGCCTGAGCAACGGCTGGTGATTATTGGTACTCCCAGTGAGCAGCCGATTTTATCATCCTTAAAATTGCCCCTTTCTGTTGCTGGTAATGAAATTTTTGATATCAATCAAAGGCTCGTACCAGAAGAGACAGGAGTATTAATTGCGACAAGAACTCAAAAAGAAGGTGGTACTCCCGTTTTAATCGCGACTGGTAATGGACCAAAAGGTGTGGCTAAGGCAGTACAGTTTTTGGTACAACCAGACTTGCGAAAAATGGGCACAGGTTCAGTCGTTTTTGTCAATCAAGTTAGGGAAGTGACACCACCTGGACCTCGACAATGGCCTCGTTATATTCCAGAGGAAAATACTTTTAGACTGACTGAGCTGAAAAGCTCGCTCAATGGTGAGCCATTTGGTGATATGACTGTACGTGGTTCAGCAGCACCGCCAATTGAAATTGATTTACACGCCTTACCTGACGACAGATTTGTGCGTGGCAGTTCTATGAACTTAGTTTACAGCTATGCTGCGCAGATGAACCCGAGAACTTCTGCTCTGGAAGTGTTACTCGACGGCAGATATATCGGTGGCGCACGTTTCACCTCAGATTCTGGAGAAACTCGCCAAACCTTGAGAGTTGATTTACCACCGCACTTGATTCGCCCCAACTCTCAACTCCAGGTATACTTCCGGATGAATTCCAAAGAACCATTTGACAAGCAAAAGTGTATTAGCGCAGCAGACGAACAATTAATAGGTACACTTCATGCTGACACGAGCTTCGATTTAAAACGGGAAACTTCGGTACAACTCCCAGATTTGAATTTGTTGCAATTTGGTTTTCCGTTTGCTGCACCTCAAGACTTATCTAAAACGGCGATCACCTTACCACAAAACCCATCTAACACAGATATACTCACTTTACTTGCGTTTAGCGAACGCTTAGGACGGCTGAGTCAAGCAGATTCCGTCAAACTCCAGGTTTATACGCCAGAATCAATTCCTGATTCAGTTCGTAAGAATGAGCATCTTGTAGGAATTGGTACGCGAGACAAGTTTCCTTTCCCAGAAGTCTTTAAATCTGCTGGCTTTAATTTAAGCCAAGCATTCTCCCGCGTATCAGCTCAAGGTAGAATTCAAACTCCACAAGATTCACAAGGTTTGATTAAGCAAATTATCTCTCCTTGGAGCAACGAACGCACCATTCTGGCTTTAACAGCTCAGACACAAATAGGTTTAGAGCGAGTGCGACAAGTGCTAAATCGAGACCCATTGTTCTTCCAATTGAAACAGGATACAGTCCTGATTGGCAGTGATCAGAACAATCCAGTTGCCTACGAACCAGACGCTTATCAACTAGAGTTTTTCCGCACTGGTGCTAGGAATCGTGTGGAAAATACCAACTTATTGAGTAAGACAACGCGCTTCCTACAAGAAAACTGGCTACTGCTACCTATCGGTATTTTAGGTGTCTCACTTTTACTTTATGGTATTGTCCAGTTGTATCTCAAGCGCCTTGGTGTTGCTGATAGGAATTAATTGTTACTAAATTGCTAAGCAAACACACGGTAGCATAACAGATGATTATCTGCGTTTCTCTGCGGTTAAAATCCCAATTCTAAAATCTAAAATCCCAAATCAAAAATGTCTTCTTCATTAAATTCTCCTCCAAGAGGGCGTTTCAGCTTAAGTAGATGGCTCACTGATACCACGCCCCGATTTTTTGACCGTACTTTACAAAATCTGGGTCTGAAACAGTTTAAGTGGCTTGTCTTGCTACTGCTGCTGCTGTCAGTTCCACTGATCATTACCCCGTTACGAATATGGCAGCAAGCAGTCATTGCCTTGCTTCTAGTGATAATCGGTCAATACATTATGGAAGCCGAGGAGCAAGAGTCTTCTACTGAAATCAGCCAGTATTATCACTTGTTTATGGTGTGGCTAAGTTTAGTAACAACACTGCGGTATTTATACTACCGCACAAGCTACACTCTTAACTTTGATGGCTTGATCAACAGCATTGCTTGCTTACTGCTGTATGGTGCCGAGCTGTACGCTGTTCTCACCTTGGCACTGGCATACTTTCAAACCCTAAGAATCAAAGAGCGTCAGCCAGTTGATCTTGCGACAATTCCTCAAGAAGAATGGTTTAATGTTGATATTTATATCCCCACCTTTAACGAAGACGTTGAAATTGTTCGTAAGACGGCGTTAGCAGCAGTAGCTTGCGATTATGCTCGTGGGAAAAAAACGGTTTATGTTTTAGATGATGGTCGTCCAGAAAGGTATAAAGAAAACGACCCGCGCCGAGAAAGTTTCCGAAGAAGACGCGAACAGATACGGCAAATGTGTGAGGAAATTGGCTGCATCCACATGACGCGGGACAACAATAACCATGCTAAAGCGGGTAATATCAACAACGCCTTTCACAAAACTGACGGCGACTTGGTTTTGATTTTGGACTGCGACCACATCCCATCGCGCCAATTTCTATTAGATACAGTGGGCTTTTTCTTTGACCCAAAGGTATCGTTTGTCCAAACCCCCCACTGGTTCTATAACCCCGACCCCTTCGAGCGCAATTTGCTCACAGCCGGTAGAATTCCTGCGGGTAATGAACTATTTTATAAAGTGCTGCAAAAAGGCAATGATTTTTGGAATGCTGCCTTTTTCTGTGGTTCAGCGGCTATCATTCGCAAATCCCACGCTTTGGAAGTTGGGGGAATTGCGGTCGAAACTGTAACAGAGGATTGCCACACAGCACTACGGTTGCACTCTCGCGGTTACAAGTCGGTTTATTACGACAAAATCATGGTGGCTGGTTTAGCGCCAGACACGTTTTCTTCCTATATGGGTCAACAAGTCCGTTGGGCAAGGGGTATGGCGCAGATTTTGCGACTGGAAAACCCCCTGCTTAATCCTAGGCTGAAACTGACGATTCCTCAACGGATTTGTTATTTCAGTGCGACTTCACACTTCTTGTATGGATATCCTCGACTGATTTATGCAATTGTTCCGACTCTGTTCTTATTGTTTGGTATTAACCCCATCCGAGGCTTAGGTTTGGAAACTCTGGCTTACGCCGTACCTCACATTCTCCTCGCCCTATTTACCAACCACCTGATTTACAAGAACGTCCGTTTTTCTTTTTGGAACGAAATTTTTGAATTTGTGATGGCTTTCCAAGCGGGATGGGTGACGATGTTGGCGCTGATTAACCCCAGACTTGGTTCGTTTAACGTCACTGATAAAGGAGTAAACATTGCTAAACGTACTTTTGACTGGCGGTCAATGCGTGGTCTTATAGTCGTGGCGGCATTCGTTTTCACTTCCTTATTTGCCGTCCCCTACTGGTTGCTGCTTCGTCCAGAAGATTGGCAAGCGGTGTTGGTTAACACCTTATGGTCAGGTTTTAATTTGATTCTGCTGATAGCGGCATTATTAGTGGGGTTTGAGCAGCCACAGGTGCGTGCCGCCCACCGTTTGCAGCGACACCTCAGAGTCGTTGTTTCTACTACCAATCAGACATTCCAGGGCACAACAGTCAACATTTCAGAAACTGGGGCGTTGGTTTCTTTGGAATCTTTCCCCAATTTACCAGATGAGATCGATGTTGAGATTATGGGAGATTCTACTGCTCGCGTCTCTCTAACAGCGCGGGTTGTGAGACTCTCGTCTGTAAGTGATACGAAAACGCTTTTGGCAATTGACTTTGTCAATCCCAGCCGCTCGCAAATGGATAACTTAATCCTGGTTTCGTATTCTGATGTGCGAGAATGGTATTCCCAAAAGCGGCAAAACGCAGATCAACCATTCGCTTCGCTTGGGTTCCTTGCCACGAGTCTGACTCGCTCTTTTCGAGACATCAAACCCACTGCCCGTAAACAGGTACGCAAGCAGGTGAGCGCTGTGGGTGAACTTTACTGGGATGGTCATTTCTTCTCTGGAATTGCGACAGAACTAGGGGTAACAGGTTTACAGCTGGAAATATCGCGCAAAAAAGCTAAATCAGGTGAGAGAGTACTTGGACAGGAGGACTTGCACAAGATGCGCAGTCTTAAACCACTGGTTGGTTTGCTCTTGAGTCGAGAGGAGGGAAACCCATCACCGAGTAAGTTGCTTGCTGAAATTTCTGGGGCGAAAGAAGAGACAAATGGCAAGATTGTTATTGATTTGAATTTTCCAACACAATTCAAGCAACGCCAAAGTTCCAAAATCAAGCAGCTTTTGCAGGTTTTGTAAATTAATTTACATTTTATTGTCCAAGGCAATTGATTTCTGTGCCGTTTGATATCATGTCCGGTTGAATAATTATCATTAAATGTCGCGCAAAGACGAGCCAGCGCTGCAGGAGGAGCCAGCACTGCAGGCGGGTCTCCCGCCGTAGGTGACTGGCGTTGGCTTCCCGACAGCAGGCGACTGGCGTCGCTAAGGCGCAAAGAAAGACGCAAAATTTTTTGATAACTAATTAGCCGGACATGATATGAACGGTAAGAAGCTGCAAAAGATATTTGGAACCACAGATGCACACAGATGAATTATTTGTGTGCATCTGTGTTTATCGGTGGTTAATTATAGCGCTTCTCGTTTGGATGAAGTAATTATTTATCCGTGTCCCATGAGTGTGCTTGTTTCAAGCCCCCAACTTCGGTTATGGGGATTCTTAATTTTGAATTTATAATTTTGAATTTTGAATTCCCCGTTCGCGCAGCGTCTCCGATAGGAGAAGGGGTTGACGAGTACAATGTGCTTGAGCAGCTTCTAAAAACGCTGTCACATTTTCCTCTTGAGTGTTGAAGGCAGTAACTAACCGCACTGTTGCGGAATCTTCTCCATCCCAGCGGTAGAATTTAAAGCCATCACTTAAAAGACCTACAATCACTTGTTGAGGCATTTTAATAAATATCTCGTTTGCCTCAACTGGATTGCAAAGCGTCACTCCTGGAAGCATTATCAACTTTTGAGCTAACTGCTTTGCCATTTTGTTGGCATGAGTAGCATTCTTTAGCCACAAATCGTTTTTGATGTAGGCTTCTAGCTGCACGGACAAAAACTGCATTTTTGAGAACAGATGCCCACTACGTTTTAGGCGATATCGGAATGTCTGAGCTAAATCTCGATTGAAAAAGATCACTGCCTCTGCAGCCATAGCACCGTTCTTAGTGGCTCCAAAAGACAGCACATCCACTCCAGCACGCCAGGTGATGTCAGCAGGAGAGCATCCCAAGCTAACTACAGCGTTAGCAAAACGCGCACCATCCATGTGCAGGTTCAGTCTGTGAGCGTGAGTCACCTCAGCGATTTGGGAAACTTCATCAATGCTATAAACAGTTCCAGATTCAGTTGCCTGAGATAAACTGACAGCAGCAGGTTGAACATGATGTACAACACCTGCACCAGCGCGAGCGAGTGCTGCGGCTAAATCAATTGCGTCAGTTTTTCCATGCTCTCCTGGTAGCGTCACTAGTTTTGCTCCCCCTGTAAAAAATTCTGGGGCACCGCACTCATCAGTATGTATATGGGATTGGTGATGGCAGTAAATTGCCCCGAAAGGAGGCGTCATCACTGACAGAGCAAGGGCGTTGGCAGCAGTACCCGTAGCTACAGGAAACACTAAAACATCTTTTTCAAATAATTCTGAGAACAGGGAATTTAAGCGCTGGGTACAATCATCATTTCCATAGGGCATCACAACCCCATGACTTATTGCCAAAAGCGCTGCCATGATTTCTGGGGATACACCCACAACGTTGTCGCTACAGAAGTTCATTACTTTGATTACAGAAAGTTACGAGAGAAATCCTCGCAAAACTAGATACTCCACATGGTAGCTAACTTCACACAAAGTGGCAGGCTGATCATTCGACTTCTCAATTGCAAGCGATCGCCCAAAGGGCAGTGCGCTCCGCGCAATCGCACCGGCGTAAGTCTTGCCCATAGGCTACGCTACTAAGAAGGCGATTGCCCTTTGGGCACTGCACTCCGTGCCATCGCCCAAGGAACAACCCAAAGGGGCATCGCTCCGGAATCAGTTGCAGAGATAGTGGTTCGAGTCGGTTAAAACTGGGTAAAACTATTCATCAACATAGTTTTTGACCCTCAAAATAGGACTTAGGATATGAGACAGGGGCTTGATTTCCTAAGTATTAGGCTGTCTGAGCAACTTTGTTTGTCTGCTCGTGGCTTTTTATTGAAGGCTAACGACGTATTAAAATGTCTCCAATGCCCTATCATCTTTCAGATCTTAACAAATCATTGCAAGTCAAATGGCTTTAAAAATCGTTGAAAATTTCGATGCGAGTTTTACTCTGGAACCACAAGCGAAAGAAACATTATTCAAACTATTGACAGGTGTTGCTTTCTTAAACCAACTTTGTCAACACTTGAAGTGTGAAAAGCTTGAATTGACAGAATTACTTTTTCAACCTGTTCCTTACAGTACGGAAACTCCTAAAGGTATGCCACCTGAATTTGAAAAGTATTATGACTCTGATGAGTACGTGCTCATTAATGTTCCGCCAAATTTCATGTTCCAGGCGAAGATTTCCAAACCCAGTCGCCTTTGTGCAATTTATCGGAAAATTGTTAGTTATTAGTTAGTTAGCGTTAGCAAACATAATGACTAACTACTAACATTTCCATCAAAATTATCAAAACTCCTGCTTCTGAATTTAAGTTATGACCACAGAAACTAATATTCCTGCTTTAGCAAGTTTGGAATACATTCCATTCATTGACGATAACGGTCAATTACCCGAACAATTACAGGGAAAAATTGGGGTATACGCGATTTTTGACCAAGACAAACTCCTGCAATTTGTAGGATATTCCCGTGATGTTTATCTCAGCATAAAGCAGCATTTAGTACGTCAACCACAATACTGCTATTGGGTGAAAGCTCAAACAATTGAACGTCCCAATCGCACGGTTTTAGAAAACATCGAGCATGCTTGGATTGCTGAAAATGGCAGTGTGCCTGAGGGAAATGCAGATAGCAAAGACAGATGGACACAGCCGATAGATGTCAAACTAGTCATGACGGCTGAAGAACAGGCAAATTATCACAATCCTGCAAATGATGAAATGGCGCAAATCAAAATCATTAAAAATGTAGCAAGGCGAGTCGAGGCTGAAATCATAACAGTTTTAGAAGTACGTGGTTTACAAACACAAATTCGCTTCAATCCTAAGTTGAAAGAAAACGGTTTACTGGATTTGAAATAATACCGCTGCACATTTACTGTAACCGAATTTAGAGGTATGGGGTGTAGGGGTCATTACCCACATTTTTATTTACGCCCCGTATCCCTTAATTTGGCATTTTGGCAACTCTATTCATTTTCTAAGGAGTATGTTATCTGTTAATAGGTTATTGCACCAAAAAGCACACATCACAAGGCTAAAACCTCCTCTTCCCAGCTAACGACTGGGTCTAGTACTGCACGGGCACCGTCAGAGCGCTCATCGTTATGGCTTTGTGATTTGCATCCTCCCCAGGCTTCTCACCTGGGGCTTTCTTTGAGAGCTTTAACTAGTAAGGATTTTCACTAGTACGAATGTTGGTTTTTTGATTAACTTCCTTTTTTCCTGTTCTTCTTTTTTAGGGATGTAAATGTGGTTAAGCGAATTCAGATAATCGGGGAGCATCGTGTGAGCATCAGTGATGAACGCGGCAGTGGAAGATTCTGCCCAAAGATACTGGCATTAGCTAATCAACACTTGAGCAAGAAAGCATCTATCTGGGATTGTCGTTTTGCAATTAAGGTCAGCGCTATTTCTAGCAAAGAGCAAACATCATCCCCTCGACTGGAAAATCAGCAAATTTCCACGCCACATGATTTGCACTCAAAGCAAGCGGGACTAGTATTGTCTGCTTGGCAAAGCGCCAAACAAAATCTAGCAGCTATCCTCGGCACCTTTACAGGTCATTCAAGTGCTTCGGCATTGGTTGTGGAATTTTTGCAGATACAAATGTGGGTTGAAACCCCTCTCTCTTGTACAAACAATTTGGGTCTACAATCAATTTAAGAAGTTCATCGGAGCGTTTGTGTTTGCAAGTGGTTACATAATCATCTGTTGTATATTGCCCTAAGCCTCAGTAGCTTTCTGGTTGGTTTAAGGTTCCATTTAGTTTGATGCAGACATCTAAGCAGAGCGGTTTGCTATGAAGCGTCGCTTTGATAGTGGCTCGTAAAAAATTCCCTTAACATTTACAATCTAAAGCTCAAGTAGTTTTAGTAAGCGTTTTCAGGGAAATTTTTCGCTCACGAGCAAACATAGTTGAATGATCAAAGTGTGGAGACTTTCTTCTTAGTTTCCCAATCACCGACAATATGAAAACTTGGATGAAACTGACGACTCAACTATCTATGAGTGACATCAAGGCTTTTCTCTCAAAGTTTTCGCTGGTGATTTGAGTTAATTGTTCATAGATATATTAACACGGAAGTGTTCACATTATGTGTTCACAAACAAAATTATTAACACTTCTTCGTGTGAGTTGAAAGATCATCGTAAGGCAGGCATTACCAGCTAACGCCTCTCATAGATATTTGCCTTAGAGCCATATCCTAACCGCTTGCGTCACGCAACTATGAAGTGCGCGAGCAGAGTGAAGCTTTGGGAAATGCGCTGCGTCTTGTTACCGCAGAATGCAGAGATTGAGCTGATGTTTAGTCATAAGCATCTGCTGACTATTATCTATCCAAAAAAGAAACAGACATCAATCTATTGATTGCAATGTCAACTGCTGTGGTGGTCATAAAAGCGAGGTTTTCTGATTGATGCGACAAACTAAAACATATCGTACTGCACTTGCACCTTGGGCTGTTGTGCGCTGGTTTTCACCGACTGAGCGAACTGTGATCAGTCGATTTCGCAGTCGCAGCGATGCGGATGGTCATCTTGCGATATTACGGCGATTGATGCCAGAAGCTGATTTACAAGTCATTGTTGACATGGATCAAGAGTAATCTAGAAATTTGAGTATCAGTTACGAATGTAGGAACGGATACACTGAACCTTGTATAATTAAATGATGACAAAACTGCCATCTTCCGTCATTCCCTTTTGCACTTGGAGTCGTCCCATCGGTTTAGGCTGGGACAAACCCTACACAGTCCGCTATCCCAGCAATATTGATGATGGTCCTTGGCACGGAATGCCTTTAGGCGGCTTTGGTGCAGGTTGTATTGGTCGTTCCTCGCGGGGAGACTTTAATTTGTGGCACATTGATGGCGGTGAACATATTTTCCAAAACATCCCCGCCTGTCAATTCAGTGTGTTTGAATCATTTGGCTCATCCTCGCAAGCATATGCTTTGTGTACTCAACCTCCTGAAGATGGCAGCCTGACATCATGGCAGTGGTATCCAGCAAGTGGATCTGGGCAGAAAAACCTCACTTCATCATCCCAATTTTTGACGGGAACTTATCACGCCCTGTACCCTCGCAGCTGGTTTGTTTATGAAGGAGTCTTTCAAGCAAACTTAACCTGCGAGCAGTTCTCTCCTATTTGGGCGGGAAATTATCAAGAAACGAGCTACCCAGTAGCAGTTTTTGTATGGACTGCACACAACCCTACTGATGCACCGATCGCTCTTAGCATCATGCTCACCTGGGAAAATATGGTGGGCTGGTTTACCAATGCTTTGAAGTCTCCTGAGGTTCGCTTGCGCGATGATGGTAGTCCAGTTTATGAATACCAACCACGCTTAGGCGAAAGTAAAGGTAATTTTAACTTGATAGTTGAAAATACTGAATTTATTGGCTTTGAGTTGGCTCGGGTTGGTGTCACTGAACCAGTGCAGGAAGGAGAGGGACAGTGGTGTATTGCCACGCCCAAACATCCCAAAGTGGAGTTCTTTTACCATACCCGGTGGAACCCTATAGGTACGGGTGATGATGTGTGGCAAAGCTTTGCTCAAGATGGCTCTTTGCCCAATTACGTGGATGATACTCCTTGTTCAGAGGGTGAACAGCTAGGGGTGGCTCTTGCTCTGCGTTTCACTCTCCAACCAGGCGAAACTCTCGAAATCCCCTTTGCGCTTGCTTGGGATTTTCCTGTTACAGAATTTGCATCCCAGATTACATATTACCGCAGATATACCGACTTTTTTGGTCGAAGTGGTAAGAATGCTTGGGCGATCGCATCCTCTGCTTTAGCTCAATACCAAACTTGGCAACAGCAGATTCAATCTTGGCAACAGCCAATTCTTGATCGCCAAGACTTACCCAACTGGTTCAAAATGGCTTTGTTCAATGAGCTTTATGACCTCACCAGTGGTGGAACTCTCTGGAGTGCGGCAACAAAGCGTGACCCAGTTGGTCAGTTCGCCGTGCTAGAGTGCTTAGATTACCGCTGGTATGAAAGTTTGGATGTGCGCCTTTACGGTTCTTTTGCCCTGCTGATGCTGTTTCCAGAACTAGAAAAGGCGGTGATTCGTGCCTTTGCACGGGCAATACCTAAGAGTGACGAAACGCCTCGTGTTATTGGCTACTATTACACAATAGGTGCGGAAAGCCCGATGGCAGTCCGTAAAGCAGCAGGCGCAACGCCTCACGACTTAGGCGCACCCAACGAACACGTTTGGGAAAAAACAAATTATACAAGTTATCAAGATTGCAACCTGTGGAAAGATTTAGGTTGTGATTTTGTGTTGCAAGTATACCGAGACTTTCTACTGACAGGTGCTGATGATGTGGAATTCCTTGCAGAGTGTTGGAATGCTATTGTGCAAACTCTAGATTACCTCAAGAGGTTTGATAAAGATGGGGATGGCATTCCGGAAAATTCTGGTGCGCCTGACCAAACTTTTGACGACTGGCGCTTGCTGGGAGTCAGTGCATATTGTGGTGGGTTGTGGTTAGCGGCGTTGGAGGCGGCGATCGCGATTTGTGATGTTTTATTGAACCGCACAAGTGCCCAGAACACACAGGAGTTGGTGCAGCAAAGGTTTATCTATGAAACTTGGCTTGCACAATCTCGCCCTATTTACCAAGAAAAACTTTGGAATGGGCAATACTATCGACTCGATAGTGAGAGTGGATCTGATGTGGTGATGGCAGACCAATTATGTGGGCAATTTTATGCTCGTCTGTTGGCGTTGCCAGATATTGTACCTGTTGAGCACAGCCTCTCTGCCTTAAAAACAATTTACGATGCTTGCTTCCTCAAGTTTTACAATGGCAAGTTTGGTGCGGCTAACGGTGTTCGTCCTGACGGTTCACCCGAAAACCCCAAGGCAACTCATCCTTTGGAAATTTGGACAGGGATAAATTTTGGCTTAGCTGCAATTCTAGTGCAAATGGGAATGAAAGATGAGGCTTTTAGAATGGCAGATGCTGTAGTGCACCAAGTTTATGATAATGGGCTACAATTCCGCACACCTGAAGCCATCACTGCTGTGGGAACTTTCCGCGCCAGTACTTACCTCCGGGCTATGGCAATTTGGGCAATTTATTTGGTGATGAGTCATGAGTCATCTTCCGCTACTGCCCCACTGTCAACACGGTTGGGATAATCGGTAAACTCCAAACGCAACCTACAACTGTTCGTTATCTGTTATGTAAAATTAAGATTCTGCACCTAATAGCTCAAGTCGTTTTTATCTGTCATATAATATTTCTTTCGTCTATTTTCCGGACTTGAGCGACTAACTACAGAAATAATATTTGAGACTAATCATAGAATATATCGAATAACCCTGAGTTTTATAAACTCAGGGTAAGGAATTTTTTGTTGAACAATCTAAATACTGCTAGTTTTAAACACACAAATAACTAGTAATCCAAGGAAAAGAAATGTTCACTATTGACAATTCAAGAAATCAGTTTATTTCAATTCAAAACTTTTGTAAACCCACTGATAAACGATGAACTCTTTTTCGTCGTTAAGAGCTCAGGCAGAGCAGAATTCCATCAGTAAACAGGAGTGTCCCACAGCAAGCCCTAGTATCCTCAACTTTTTGAGGCTAGTTGTCGAGGATACGACTCTAGTATCAGATTTTAGTGAAGTTTGGGTTGTGCGTGAGTTTCAGCTAGGTGACGATTTAACTACCTACAATCCGGGTAGAAAAACCCAAGACACGAAGAATGCTCTTTACTTAGTTTGCCAAGGTCGAGTGCGACTGCTTGGGTTTGATGCAACCGTTGGAAAAGAAGTATCAACTCAGTTGCTTTTAGCTCAGCAAACTTTTGGAGCAGACCATTTATTCTGCAATCAACCTTTACCATATCGGGCAATTGCAGCTAGTGATGGTTGTGTGGCGCAAGTTAGCATTTCTAACCTCGTGTCTTGGCTAGAGCGAATACCTAATTTGCAAAACCATTTACAGCAAGTCGTTTTTGAGCGTCAAGCGTTAATTTTCTTTAAAACTTGCACTGAGTTATGCTGGCAAAAAAGTTATGCTCTGCGGCAATTCCTACCTTATTTAGTACAAAAAAAGATAGATGCTGGCTCATCTTTGAGCGAAGTGACTCCCCCTAAAGAAGGGCGCTTTTGGCTGATAAGTGGAAAAATCTGTACTCAAGAAGCAGAAAAGCCACCAGGCTTAGGAAATAGCTGGGGATATCCTCAGACGCAGTTACCAGCTTGGAGCGCTGAAACGGACTTGCAAGTCTACCAGCTAAGCGTAGAACATTGGGAGTCTTTCGGGGCGATTGCCTCCGGCAGTGCGCTCCGCGCAATCGCCCCGGAATTATCTCCTAGTCAGTGCGAGGAAGAGGATAAGGGGACGGAGCAATTCAAAATTCAAAATACCCTTGAAAGAGCCGCCCAGGGGGCGTGTACAAAATTCAAAATTCAAAAATCTCTACCCACAGCCCCACCTCCCCTCAACCCAGAGTTAGAGAGTTCAAAAGCTGCTGAAACGATAGCAGATATTCACTTTTCTCAAGAAGGAATTCCTCGCCACCCCTCAATAACGCGGTTGTGGCGACGAATACCCTTCATTCAACAACAGAGTTCATCAGATTGCGGCGCGGCCTGTTTGGCGATGATTAGCCGGTACTGGGGTAAACGTTTTAGCCTGAATACGTTGCGGAATTTAGCTCAGACAGACCGTCTAGGTGCATCGCTTTCAGACTTAGCAGATGCAGCCCAAAATTTGGGATATCAAGCACTACCAGTACGGGGTTCTTTGAATGTGTTGGAGTTGCAAAATCGTCCCTGGATTGCTCACTGGCAAGGAATTCACTATGTTGTCGTTTGGCAAGTCAAAGGCGATCGCGTGTTGATTTGTGACCCAGCAACTGGCAAGCGATCGCTCACTCGCCAAGAGTTTGAAGAGAATTGGACAGAATATGCTCTTTGCTTATCGCCTACCGAACGTTTCAAGGCGTTCAAAGACGAAAAAATTTCCCTTTTGGGTTTTTGGCAGGTTTTTTGGCAACACCGTATTTTACTGGGGCAAATCATTCTTGCTTCAGCGCTAGTGCAGGTGTTTGGGTTGGCAACACCTATATATGCTCAGGTGCTTCTCGACCAAGCTATGCCACAAAAAAGCCTAGCCACTCTCAATGTCCTTGCTATTAGCTTCTTCATCTTTGGTATCTGGCGCATTGCCTTAACAGCAGTACGTCAGTACCTACTGAACTACTTTTCCAACCGCATCGACACAACATTGATGGGTAGCTTTATTAGCCACACGCTGCGATTACCGTTGCAGTTTTTTACATCCCGTCAGGTAGAGGATATTATCACCCGTGTTCAGGAAAACCGAAAAATTCAACTGTTTCTTACCTGTCAAACTGTCAGTACTGTCTTGGATGGTGCGATCGCGGTTGTCTACCTGGGATTGATGGCTTATTACAACTTGCAACTGACTCTGTTGGTGTTGGTGTTGCTTGTAGCGATCGTAGTTTTGACTTTGGGGGTCAGTCCATTTCTCAAAACAGCCTCACGGGAAACCTATAAGAAATCAGCAGCACAAAACTCTTCACTGGTTGAAATAGTAACTGGTATTTCCACAATCAAAACAGCAGCATCTGAGCAAGGATTGCGTTGGTATTGGGAGCAGCGCTTCACGGATATGCTGGAAGCGCGGTTTCACTCTCAAAAACTGGCTCATAAGTTCCAACTCGCAAAGAGCGTAATCAATCACTTTGGGAACACAGCAGTGCTGTGGTATGGAACAACGTTGGTGATTCACCAACAGATGTCGGTTGGTCAATTTGTCGCTTTTCATATGCTCATCGGTAGTGCAATCAACCCTATTTTAGGGTTGCTACGGTTGTGGGATGAGTTCCAAGAAGTGCTCATCTCTATCGAACGACTCAACGATGTCTTAACTGCCCAACCAGAAGAAAATCCTCAAAAACCACTACTGGTGTTACCCCCAATTCGCGGTGATGTTTGTATTGAAAATGTCACTTTCCGTTCTAGTCAATATGAACAACGCAACACCCTGCAAAATGTTTCCTTCAGAATCAAAGCAGGGCAAACCATTGGTATTGTCGGTTCCAGCGGTTCAGGGAAAAGCACTCTAGTGAACTTGCTTGCTGGTTTATATCGTCCCAACACCGGACGTATTTTAATTGATGGACATGATATTGCTCATGTTTCACCTCAATCATTGCGAAGTCAGTTGGGCGTGGTACCACAAGAGTGTTTTTTGTTTTCCGGAACTATTTTAGAAAACATCACGCTTTATAGCTCGGAATATACCCTAGAGCAAGTTATAGCCGCTGCCCAACTAGCAGAAGCACACACCTTTATCCAATCGCTACCTCTGGAGTACAACACCCGAGTCGGAAAAGGGGGAATAACGCTTTCGAGTGGACAGCGACAAAGAATAGCAATTGCTCGTGTCCTTCTGAGAAACCCACGAATTTTGATTTTGGATGAAGCCACCAGCCCACTAGATACAGAATCTGAGCCTCAATTTTTAGAAAACATAGCTCGGTTTAGTCGCGTCAGTGTTGCTGCTCCTAGTGAAGCTCGCACCACCTTTATCATTGCCCATCGTCTTTCTACTGTTCGCCATGCTGACTGCATTCTTGTTTTAGACCGAGGTAGCCTCGTAGAGCATGGTACTCACCAAGAATTAATGACCATTGGCGGTCTTTATAACCACTTCATTCAGCAGCAATTGCATCTATAAACTTTAGGACTTACGCAAGAACTAGTCGTGAAACTCCTATTTCTTCTCTTCTCCTGTCGGAGACGCTGCGCGTTGGTATAGCCTGTCCGCAGGACTTATACCAAGTTGCATTCATACAGGTAACTTTCTGCTTTTCCTCTCTGTGTTACGGACACTTTCTTCAACGGGACGGACAGTTTGCCCCGGAGGGAAACCCTCCTCGCAACTGTCCTCGGGAACCCCCGCACAGAAGTGTCCTCCTCTGCGTCCTCTGCGGTTAATTCCAAAAATTCTCTCTTTGAACGCAACTTGGTATTACGAGACGCTACTTTGAACCTGCCCTAGCCTACAGCACGCCAAGGGCGTTACAAAGCTCCTCTTTCAGAGGCACGGGTATTTCCTATGCCTTCTCCTGACAAAGACGCACTCGCGTTCGGCACCCCACTTCGTATCTACGCGGTTGGTTTCTTCATCATTTTGCGTAAGTCGTGACCTTATACAAAGTTGCTTTCTTTCCACAGTACTCGAGAAGACAGGGCATAAGGGTGTAGAGCTTCATACCTGACATCCTTATAGCCCTTATACCTGTACTGCTCTATGTCAGTTAGATTTGAAAATAGGCGCAAATATTTACTAAATCTAGTTAGGAACATCCTGGGCAATATTTATTTTTTTTATAAAAAAGTAAATCATTATGCACAGTTGCAACCTGCTACTTTTGCTTTGTTAAAAACCCTGAAGAAGTGTTTTGTTATATCCAAGACACCTACTTGATAAATCTTTGAAATTATACCACATAAAGGTCATGAAACAACTTAATACCAGTATTAAATGAATTGATTATTGTGCCAAATCCATAACAGATTCATTGTAAATTTGCAATCACATACGAAAAGCAAAGCCTTAATTTGCGTGCAGATTAACTCACATCACGAAAAGAAGACATTTTCCGGAAAAGGTAAAAAGGATTATTATGATTTGACTTTAGTAAAGATTGTCTAATTGCTACTTATGCTGATATATTTTTAAAGTAGTAGGATATTTACTAAGAGTAAAAAAATCCATAAGCCTTGGGAATATAAAACCTCTAGAGCAATTATGGATGAGGGGTATAACCCCCCAAGATTTAACAAGTAAGGGACAAAACGTAAACGGAATAATACTTAAGTAAATATAGAAACACTTCAGTAAAATTCCTTGAAAAAATGCAGATTAAGCAGATGACATTTACCAAAAAAAATAGTATAAATACGAATGTGGTTATTAACGATTAGGGATGAGCAATTTTTCTCTAGAACCCTAAAAAGTATGCGATTTTACTTAATGACTCCTAATTATTTGGTATAAAATTGGAATATAAATCTACCAAAAAAAAAGACATTAAATTAGGAGTAAGTGAAATTTGAATCAAACACAAAAGTATCTACTGAAAGCCAGGCGAAGAGTTTTTCATTTCAGACATATGACACAGAGAAAGTAAACTTAAGCCTGTGGCAACGCTGAGCAAAAGTTACAGTCGATTAGTCACCAGCAACTGAGCGGTATTCAAAGAAAACTCTTAAGACTCATTATCCTCACTTGTATCGTGTCCGTCTGTATACATTGCTTTTTTACAAATGAGCTGCTGCATTTCATAGCGAGATAACATCATTCCGGCTTAGCAGCAAAAAGACTTGAATAGAAAGTCAGGTTTGGGATCATCAGGACAGAGCATGAACAGTATCATCAGGTTAAATGCAATCGAAACCTCAAGCCAAGCAGAGAATTCAGCAATGAATTTTCACAACTTGTATTCCTACTCTGATTTGGTTTCTGAAAAGGCTTTCATGTACGAAAGTCATGTAGCTTCAACAAAAGCTGGTTTACCAAAAGCATCTACAGATACACATACCCCCACAGTTACAAACCCTGAAACAGCCTCTAAGAATATAGGGTATTGGTCTACATCCTTACAGGCGTTGTTCGAGCAACTACCTTTAACCCTTGCTCATCTAGTCACGCCCAAGAGCATAGCTTTTTTTACGGTTGTAGTCGTTTGGGCGTGGACAGGAAAGATTGAACAGGTCAATCAAGTTCGAGGAAAATTTGTAGGATTAAGCAAGCTTGAGAAACTTCAGCTACAACATTTGGGCAAAGTCGTTAATACTGAGGTAGAAGACGCTCAACAGTTGAAAACGAGTGAAGCCGTCGCAGAATTAGACAGCGCACTCTTGGGTGCAGAAGTTGAAGTGCAAACGCAATATTTAGCAACTGACCAAATGCAGTTCAAGCACATCAAAGATTTGATGGCTCAGACTCGGATGCTGGCTCAAAGGAGCGCCTCACTCAAGGCTCAAGAAAAACAAGCTGGTTTAGGAGCATTAGACACGCTCGAACCACACGCAAAAATACCAGTACAGCCATCAGAACGACTAAAGCCAACGCAAATTCAGAAATTAGCGAAGGGAATGACTCACTTGCAAGCTAAAAAAGTGCAAACTCATCTCGATACATCTGTAAAGCAGGATTTCAGCACGAGTTCAAAAACAGCCGTATCTATTTTTCCAACTGCTAAACCCCTTAAGACATTAACTGAGATACATCGATTTAAAGTTGGATTGGCTGGTAAAAATATCACAAAGAAGAGAAAAATTATCAAATTAAAAGCAGATCAAACAGCCACTGCAAAATAATTCCCCACCGTGGAATCGGTGAGATTTTCCTTGAAGCAATTTCCGTATTTGCATACAGAGAACAATTGATAAACTGTCAATTGGGCTACAAACAACCTAACAAACTGATAAACTCATTCACTTCTACCAGAATATGAACACTATGAATCAACAGATTTCGGGTACTAGAAACTTAGATAAAAAACTTCCTTCCGAACAATTTGACCAAGTCGTTGAGGCAATTCTTGCTGGTAAGTATTCCTGGGCTTGTGTTCTCATGCTACGTTTTGCTGGCTACAATCCTCTACATTACATTCCCTACCGCACCTACAATCGGCTGCTTAAAGAGAATACCCACGTTAGTAGGTCAAATCAACAGCAAAACGATAATATCAAAATTGCTAAGCTACCCTCCGACAAAAGATCCCAAAGCCATGTGACACCAGCAAGTTGCCTAAGCAAAATTAAAGATTTAGCTTATCTTGAGGTAGTTGGCAAGAAAAAAACAGAAATCCGTGGTGGGAATTTGGAACAGTGGTTAACAACACAAGTTCACGAATATGAATCCACCAATCCTGAAATGGAACCAGAAAAAATCGATATTTTCCCTTAAAATTCTGTGACTTTAATTACAAACTCGTTGGAGTCAATAGATACTGATAGACAGTTGATTTTGTTGCTTAGTGTCTGCCATGCTGATTTCATATCTACAGCATGGCAGTTTTTTAGTTTTTAGAAAAACTTTATACTTTTTATTTAAAACCTGCCAAAATGGCAATTTTATACTAACTATTTTGTATAAATTATTAATAACATCAAAAAATGATGATTAAACTTCATTCTAAAGGAGAGAATAAATGACTATAAATAATTATTTTTGAGTGTCAAACATATTGGGATGATTGCTGAAGCAGTCACTACCCGCTGGAGTAGAGAACTCCTATAAATAGACTGACAGATCCAACGTTGCTTATGGTGGTTCTTTTTCCTAGAAAGTCTGAGCAAAGAGAAATTGCAGGGGTCTGTTCCCCCAATCCAAATTTCCACGGCTGCTATCTAGTCGGTGTAGGTTGCAGCAACGCTAACAGAACTTTCAGTGTGGAAAATGAAAAAGCAACGCTAAACTGTTATCTTGGCTGGTAATACTTATAGCTCTTTCGGTTCTCTCTTAATGATTGTCATCCTAGTCCTCCCAAAATAGGATGATGAGTGCTTAGTAAAGTTGCAATTTATTCAGAAATTACTGGAAGCTAAAACAACAAATAAGCTTCCAGTTTTTGTTAGAAAAACTACTGAAATGCTCATAAAGCTGATGTTAATAGTGATGGCATAATACCAATTCTCTGTAACAATGCGCTTAATAATTTCCCCCCCGCCTTCGGGACTACAGTTCAGTTGAATTAAGCTCAACTTCATAGAGAAACTGACTTTTCACGCTATGTGGAAAAATCCACGAAAAACCTAACCCCCTAGCCCCCTGACCTAGTAGGGAAGGGGCTAAGGTAAAAGCCTCTCTCCTCGTAGGAGAGAGCAATGGAAGCGAGGTTTTCCAGAACGAAGTGAAAAGTAAGCATAGAGAAATGGTATAATATTGAACTTTTTATAAGTTGGATTGAGAGACAGTGTAGACGTCCGTAAATTCCAATGAAGGATTTTTCAAAAATAGTTATTGAAACTGAAGAAATTATCAGCTTCCTTAAAAGTGAAATGAGTTATAAGGAAGTATGCGAGAGAATTTTGTATCAAAGAGTGATAAATCAGACTGCAAGGGAAAGAGGAATAACTGTAACAGCAGAAGAAATTGAGGGTGAGGCTAACCGCCAGCGTCGCGAAAGGGGTTTGGAAAAGGCTACGGATACACTCTTATGGTTGGCAGAGCAATTTATTACTCCGCACGACTGGGAAGTGGGAATTCAAAATCATCTGCTGGCACAAAAGTTAGCTGAGGTGCTATTTGCTCAAGATGTAGAAAAGTTTTTTGCCCAAAATCGTTTGGAATTTGAGCAAGTTATTTTGTATCAAATCGTTGTTGCCAATGAAAAACTTGCTCAAGAACTTTATTATCAAATTGAGGAAGGCGAAATCAGTTTTTATGATGCTGCTCACCTTCATGATATTGATAGCGATCGCAGACACAAGTGTGGTTATGAAGGAAAAATCTATCGTTGGGCGTTACAGCCTAAAATAGCTGCTGTTGTCTTTAGTACAGCACAAAATCAGTTGATGGGTCCTCTTAAAACCGACCAAGCTTTCCATCTTTTGATGGTTGAAGAGTTTATCCCAGCAGAGTTAACAGCTCAAAGTTATGAAGAAATTTTGAATAAAATGTTCAAACACTGGCTCGCTACTGAGCTAGATCATATGCTTTTCTCTAGACAAAGGATAGAGCAATAACACCTCTTTAAGCAAATGGCTTTGCCTAGAAGTACATTTATTCGTAGTTGTTCAAGCAACTATAACTTCGTTAACCAATTTTTATGCATTTCCCGATGATATTGTGTTGCCCTAACGCCCGACTTCGATTTATGTCCATAGTAAAAAAGCACCCAATGGAAGTATTCGTTTTCTCCTAACACTAGTTTTAAGTAAACAAGGTAACTCGCTTAGGAGCATATTACTTTTTTGGGCAGATGCTCACGCTGTCAGCACCAATACATTCTTAACATGAATTCATACTTTCATACTTAATATAAAAAATGCTTATAGCTCATATACTGAAATTGCTGGTCAAAAATTTTTCCTCTACATAGATTTATTTTCAGTAGTTTTCACTTGGTTTGTGGCGAATCCATAAGATTTTCAAAAAAATATCATTTAATTAATATATATAGTTTATATATATTCCAGCTAGACTTTGAACATTAATAAAATTTCATTTGATTCTTTAATAAACCTCTCATAAAGCTTTTGTAAAAAAATGAACAAAAAATTAAGGTTTTATTAAGGACTCTTGACAAATTGTATGAAAAATGACTAATTAATGAAGTTGGTACTCTAGTTGAGGAGCATGTTACATTACGTATTGAACTCGTCTGTTAGCTAATTTCAGCCATATAGCAATCTCCTACATTAAAAGAGAACTAGCTGCAGCTAGCTAACAAGTATAGGTAGTGATCTAACGTGTGTTAACTGACTTTTAACAATCCAGCCTTAAAGCAGGATTTAAACTTTTTTTAAAAGGGTTAATTAGTTCAATCATTTTGAGATTAGCTGCTAATCCTTTCGACTGAGTTCAGTCAAGCCCTCAGATTTCGTGACTCGACGCCGCTATTTCCCTATGAGTTCTTACGTCTCTATCAAATTTTGATAGAGGTTAGAATACAGTGATTTTTTTGCAGCAGATTTGAGGTAACCCCTTGGAACTATAGAGAGGGCGTTCCTGAATCAAGGAATAATGTAAAGAAATATAAATTTCTTGAGAAGCTGCGTAAAATCCCTAGCCAACCTCCGATAAATCAATAAAGGCTCAAATCAGAACCACCCTATTTCATACTTCCTGTCTACAATACCAGCGGTAAAGTAGATAATATGTATAATAGATGACATGAGGTTAGCAAGATAGTGTTGTTTATCAGGGACACAGCTACCATGCTTTTTCGCTTATCTAGTCAAAGATGCATAATTCCTTCGCTAACAAGATTCTGCGGATTTTTGCTAGCCGATGCGTATGTACTGCTTCTTGATTTACGAGAGAAACAAAAAATAATTTGATGTGTCTGCAACTCTTGGACTACCCTATTGATTCAGGTTTACCCCATAAACCCGCTCAGATAGGGGAACCAAGGAGTCGCTCAACCCAGGAATAACCCCCCTAAACCCCATAAAACTAGGAGGGCGACTTCCAGGGTTAGCAGCACATTATATACTCACTTAATTAGCTTCCCAGGGCTAATTAAATATACAGCTGTCAATCCTTTGCTCCGGAACTTGCGACAGCTGTAGCGGACTCATATGCCCACAATTCGTATATAACGGCAACTGGTAACAATTATGTCATACCGATCAGGTCAAACACAAGCATTTGTAAAGCCGCAACTTCGTCAGCAGCAAGCTTTTGGGGCGGTTGTTACGACGGACGCGGGCATTACTATCCGCAACTGGTAATCCAACCGAAAACTAATTTCCATTGGTCATCACATCGAGTTCAGACCAAAGACGAATTGTTTCGGTGGAGGAAAGGTAATGCCATCAAAAATTTCGCAACAGCAGCTATATCAACAACTCACCACAGCTTTGGGTGAGACATCACAAGAGGAACTGGCAGAGTGGTTCACACAAGCACAAATTGTGGAGCCAGCACCCACAAAGCAGTTCTGGCTTTCAGGTGATAGTCCCGGAATATATCTCATTGTTTCTGGCAAAGTCAGACTGTTGGATAGTGCGGAGAACTTAATCACAACTCTTGGTTCTGGCTCCTCGTTTGGGGAAGCAACACTGTTTGCACAACAAGACTTTGTGCCATACGCCGCTAGAGCATCAAGCAACGTCAAGCTTTGCTATCTCAAACAAGAGATACTACAAGCACTGATGGAGAAATATCCCAATATCCGCACTTATTTGTCGAAAAAAGCACAATTGTGGGATTTGCTGATGATATATCGGCAAAACTCACAAGCCGAGTGCCAGCCATCGGATGTACCAGGGATACTCAAAGCCTTATCGCTATTTGAACAGCACACCCTGGACACCAATGAGGAAATATCCGCACCACCAGATGCTTTGTGGCTGCTGCACAAAGGGGAACTGCGGCATCCTCAGGGTCACCTGACACCCGGGAAAATTGTTGCCCACCCACAACAGGGTATTTGGCAGGCGACACAACCAAGCATCGCCTACATTCTCCACGATTCTCAATGGCAGACAGCTAGTGAACACTGGCAGCAATTGGCACAATTCGTTGCTCCCCAAGAATGTCCACCCGTCATTAAAGACCAAAAGCCACGTCCTAGTAAGTCAAAACCAGAAAGAATAGCCACTTCTGGAAACGTCATACCCTTTCCCCAACGCTCCTCGACGTCAACACAAAAGCCAAAAAAATCACGCCCCTACTTTCCCAGCCCCAAGGTAAAAGCGGCGCAAGTGTGGGGACAGTTGAGTAAGACTTATCCCTTCATGGCACAACAAAGCGCCGCCGACTGTGGTGCTACGTGCTTGGTGATGATTGGGCGCTATTGGGGCAAGCGGTTGAGTGTCAATCGACTGCGGGAGTTAACCAACGTTAACCGCTCTGGTGCATCACTGCGTGCTTTAGCCGCTGCTGCCGAAAGCATGGGCTTTGCTACCCGTCCAGTTAAAGCCAGTCTTGACAAATTTGCTCAACAACCCCTACCAGCGATCGCCCACTGGGAAGGCAAACACTACATAGTCGTCTATGAAATTACCCCTAAGAGGGTGATTGTTTGTGATCCCGCGATCGGTCAACTAAGCCTAACCCATGCTCAGTTCAATGCTAAGTGGACTGGGTATGCATTGCTGTTGCAACCCACAGCGCTGCTTAAAGAGGCTGAAGAAGCAAGTGCATCATTTTGGCAGTTTTTTGAGATAGTCAAACCTCACTCCAAGGTCCTGCTGGAAGTATTTATTGCTTCAGTCGTGATTCAGGTGTTTGGACTAGTCACGCCACTCTTGACTCAGCTGCTGTTAGACCGAGTCATTGTCCAAGGTAGTACCCTGACTCTCAACGCTGTCGGTTTAGGATTGGTGATCTTTGGTCTGTTCCGCATCGTGATGAACGGCGTGCGGCAATATCTACTTGACCACACGGCAAATCGTGTCTCTGTAGCACTGCTGGTGGGTTTTATCAAACATACCTTCCGCTTGCCCTTGGCGTTCTTCGAGTCGCGTTACGTCGGCGATATTGTCTCTCGTATCCAAGAGAATCAAAAAGTTCAACGTTTCCTCACCGGCGAAGCACTGTCAATTTGCTTGGATTTGTTGACAGTATTTATCTATATGGGATTAATGTTCTGGTACAACTCTTCGATGGCATTGCTAGTGCTGTTGATTGTGCCGCCATTTTTCTTGCTCGCACTGTTTACCACCAGTATTTTACGTCGCATCTCCCGAGAGATTTTTACTGCTGGTGCTGAAGAAAACAGCTACCTGATTCAATCCCTGACAGGTATTCGGTCTGTACGCTCAATGGCGATTGAACAAACGGTGCGCTGGCGTTGGGAAGAACTTTTAAACAAATTAATCAAAAAAAGTTTTACGGCTCAAGTTATTTCCAACCGCCTGCAAATTATCAGTGCAAGTATTGAAACTTTAATCAACACAGGATTACTCTGGTACGGAGCATGGCTGGTCATTCAGAACCAGCTGACCATTGGGCAATTAATTGCTTTCAATATGTTGTTAGGCAACGTCATTCATCCTTTCCAGCGACTGGCGGTGCTATGGAATCAATTGCAGGAAGTCATCGTTTCTGTTGAACGTATTAACGATGTCCTAGAAGCCCAACCAGAAGAAGACTTGCTCTCCTCACCCCGTCAGTCTTTAACGAGACTTCAAGGGAGAATTCGCTTTGACAATGTCACTTTCCGCTATCACTCAGAAAGCGAGAATAACGTTCTAGAAAATCTTAGCTTTGAAATCCAGCCTGAACAAACAGTCGCAGTGGTCGGGCGCAGCGGTTCTGGAAAGACGACTTTGTCAAAGTTAATTTTAGGTTTATATCCCCCGACAGAGGGCAAAGTCTTAATTGACGGTCAAGATGTCAGTAATATTTCTCTAAAATCACTGCGTTCTCAAATTGGTGTCGTAGACCAAGATAACTTTCTGTTTGGCGGTACGATTCGAGAAAATATCAGCATTGCCCACCCAGAAGCCTCTATAGAAGAGATTATCGAGGCAGCGCGTTTAGCTGGGGCGGATGAGTTTATTGTGCAACTACCAATGGGTTACGAAACCCAAATCGGTGAAGGTGGTGGGATGCTTTCTGGTGGACAACGCCAACGTCTGGCGATCGCCCGCGCATTGCTAGGTAATCCCCGATTTTTAATATTTGATGAAGCCACCAGCAACCTAGATGCGGAGTCAGAACGCATCATCCAGAACAACCTGAAAACCATTCTGACTGGACGCACCAGTCTGATTATTGCCCATCGCCTTTCCACCGTGCGCAATGCCGACTTGATTCTGGTGTTAGACCGAGGCGTCTTGATAGAAAGCGGGACACACGACGAATTAATCGCCAAAAAAGGACATTACTACTACCTCAACGAGCAACAACTTCCCCAAGCTGGTTGAGTTGGGAGTCGGTTATAGGGTACAGGTTACAGTTTGTCCGTTGTCCCCTTGTCTTCCCCTACTCCCTCCACCTCTCGATTTCAGGTGATACTATGCCACACCCATCTCGTCATTCACAATCTGCGCTTGCCAGAAGCGAGCCGGATGAGTATAAAAATAAAAATGACATAAGTAATACGGAAAATACTGAGAAAACTATAGACGCGACAAGTGAGGTAAACGATTGGTATTACGGTACTGAGGAACTGCTAGATGCTTTACCTAAAGTCTGGACGCGTTCTTTGCTATACGTGTTGGTAGCTTTTGCAGGGATTGTCTTACCTTGGACGATGGTCTCCAAAGTTGATGAGACAGGGAGCGCTAGAGGGCGTATTGAACCGAAAGGTGCTACCCAAAAATTAGATAGTCCAGTGGGCGGGGGCGTCACTGTTGTCAGGGTCAAAGAAGGCGAAACCATAAAAGCAGGTCAGATTCTGCTGGAATTAGAGTCAGATATCTTAAGAACTGAACTCAACCAGACTCTGACAAAGCTAGATGGGCTACAGAATCGGCGCGAGTCCTTAGAGCTACTCAAAAATCAATTAACGCTGGCTGTGAGTACTCAGCAGCAACAAAACCAAGCTCAACAATTGGCAAAACAGTCTCAAGTACAGCAGGCGCGACAGAATCTTGATGCTCTTAAAGCTGTCTATAACTTAAACAAAGAGGAAAAACTGGCTAAAGTTAACCAAATGCAGCAAGCTCTTGACTCTAGCAAGGCTGCTTATAAATTAGCAGAAGTTCGTTTTCAAGCTTCTCAAGAAAAAGTCCCACGCTATCAAAAAGCCTATGAAGACGGAATCATGTCACTAGACCGCTTCAAGGAAGTAGAACAGTCGGCAAAAGAAGACTCTGAACGCCTTGCGCAAGCTGGCTCTGATATTTCTCAGGCTGAGTCGAGGCTTAAAGAGCAACAAAGCAGTTATGAGAAGACTATTCATCAGGCGAAATCTGAGATCCAGCAAGCCGAACTGCGCTTACAAGAAGAACAGCGTAACTATCAAAGCCTGATTCATACAGGTCAACTCGCACAACTCAAAGCTGAGGAACAACTCAAAGAACTGCAAACACAAATCAAATCGCTGCAATCGGAAATTGCCCAGACTGGAAGCCAGGTTACATCTTTAAAGATTCAGTTAAGACAACGAGTCGTGCGATCGCCTATTAACGGTGTGATTTTTGAACTGCCCATAACCAAGCCAGGAGCCGTCCTACAACCTGGTCAGAGAGTTGCTCAAATTGCACCTCAAGGTGCTGGCTTAGTACTCAAGGCTAGTATGCCTAACCAGCAAAGCGGCTTCTTGAAAGTGGGAATGCCGGTGAAAGTCAAGTTTGATGCCTATCCTTTCCAGGAGTATGGCATCGTCCAAGGAAAAGTGAATAGGATTTCTCCAGACTCTAAAGTTACTCAAACACCTCAAGGCAACATAGAAAGTTTTGAGTTAGAAATCGCTTTGAATCAGCCATATATCCAGAACGGCGACAAACGTATCGCATTAACTCCTGGACAGACAGCCACTGCTGAGGTGATTGTCCGTCAGCGTCGTTTGATTGATTACATCTTAGACCCGTTTAAGAAACTGCAAAAAAGCGGGTTAGACCTTTAGTCAAAAATCTAAACTCTAAAATCTTTGGAGGAATTGCCGCATGTCAAAAGGTTTGACCATTTTGGGTGAAGACATCATTCACCATATCAAAGTCTCGTGCCAAATACCTGGAGTTGTAGAGGCGATCGCTTTTCAAAAAATTATTACTCAAGCAGCACAAGAGGCAGGTATTACAGTCACACCAGAAGAACTACAGCAAGAAGGAGATAGACTGCGGGTTGCTAAGAAACTTGTTAAAGCTCAAGACACCTGGACATGGCTGAAAAAACATCATCTGTTTCTGGATGATTTTGAAGAATTAGCCCACAGCAACGTACTTTCTCAAAAGTTAGCGCACCATTTATTTGCTAATAAGGTTGAACAGTTCTTTTACGAACACCAACTTGATTATGTTGCCGCTGTCACTTACGAAGTCATCTTAGAAGATAGAGACTTGGCATTGGAACTTTTTTATGCGGTGCAAGAAGGCGAAATTACTTTCCAAGAAATCGCCCGTCAATACATTCAACAGCCAGAACTCCGTCGTGCTGGTGGATATCAAGGAACCCGACGGCGCACCGATTTTCGACCGGATATTGCTGCTGCGGTATTTGCAGCCAGTCCACCAGAAATACTCAAACCAATTGTGACTCCAAAAGGAGTCCATCTAATTTGGGTTGAAGAAATCATTCAACCCAAATTAGATGAGGAGTTACGCACTGCGATCCAGCAACAATTGTTTTCTGGATGGCTACAGCAACAATTTGAAACACTGGAGATATTGACTCTGTTAGATTCCGCTACTCATCCTCAAGCATCAGAGGATGTGTTGATGCAGGCTTAAATTCCGTTTTCAGTTAGTCTCCATGATGTTAGGAGATTTTCACATTTTTTTATTTACTTAAAAAGAAATTGGGTTAGATTAAACCATTTTTTTTTGAGAAAGGATAACTGATAACTGATTAGGTCAGGGTGAGTATTGCTAAAAAGTTTTTTGTATTTAGAAGTTCAATAATTATCCAACTTTTTTTACTAAACTTTTGAACAAAAGGAGGTTATTTTTATGAAATTTACGTGAATATTTAAATATTTAAAACAGGTTTTTTTGACGTTTTAACGAAAATTTAAAGCATAAGTATCTGGGGCTTTTTCATTAAAAATAAAAAGCTCTACTCTTTGTGTTGCTTTATTTTTAATACTTTTTTTAATAAAAATGACTTAAATTAAAAGCCATTTCTTCACCAAAAATATAAACAAATTAAATTTTAAAAGTATGGCTTTTTCAAAATAGAATGCTATAGTTATATACGTAACCAAAAAAAGTTTGGTTGCAAAGATAGAACTAAAAACAACAAGTAATTCCCAGGAGAAAACCATGATTATTTCTGATATCTCTCACATTGAAGTTGCTGCTGAAGACAATCAAGTTCTAGGTGGAGCTGCATTTGCCGATGCATATTCTAGTGGAAACGCTAACGGTACCAACTTCGCTTCGACATATACCAGCACTTATACCAGTGCAAGATCTGGATACACCTACTTCCCCTTCTACACCAGCCCCAATAGTGCTAACTCTGGCTCAACCTCTAGCTCATCTGCTGCATAGGCAGAACTTTGCTTAGAGGCATACTAACTAGAAAGTAAAAATCGCTGAAAGTTGTTAAACAACTTTCAGCGATATATCCGCTTGGAAAAGGGGGAAATGATGAGCCGATTAAAAGTTGTTGACCTAAGCTTTTTTGAAACTGAACTTCCAAGTGATAGTCAAGTGCATGGGGGACTTACTGTCTACTCACCTACAGGCAGTAGTTACTCAACCTCTGCTACCTCTAACTCAAGTTCAGGTTCCAATGTAACTCATTACTTTGACCGAGCTACTGGCAAATATAGCTATAACATTGGCTACTATGTTGCTGGTGCTGTCGCTGGTGGTGTTGCTGGTGCTGCTGCTGATGGATCTACTTTCACCACTGCCTATTCAAGTGCAAGTGCTTGATAAAACTTGTGTTACCAAGTTTTAGTTCAATAAGCTATTGAGTATAAGCCCCGACAAAGCACGTGGTTTTATTCAATAGCTTTTCTGTTATGTTGATACCAATTCAGACAAATCAACTACTAATTCTCAGGAGAACAATATCATGATTATCAATGATCTGTCTCAGTTAGAAATTGTTGCTGAAGAAGCAAAAGAAGTTCAAGGTGGATTTCAATATCATCCGCAGGCAAATGCAAATGCAAGTGCATTTGCATTTGCATCTGGTAACTATTTTGCTACCACCTATACCACAACTTATACCAATGCATTATCCTACTCGAATGTTATCTCTGGGTCTAATGGCTAAAGATTTGTTGAACGCCGTACTCAGTAGATTGTAGAAATTGCTGAAAGGGTTGTAGAGACGTTGCATGCAACGTCTCTACAGGGTTTGGATGATACACAAACCAATTAAAACTAGTGCGATAGACTACTAGGGCTAAACAAACAAAGCCCGCCTGCGCGGGCTATATATTACTTTCAGGGCATTAAAAGTAGGATTTGGTCTTTTGCTAGGTTTCGTTGCTCAACCTAACCTACCTGAGATACCAACAAAGCAATAAATCGTCTTCAAGTATCAGCGTTTTCCTTGCTTACCAATCAGGAGTCTGAAATAGCTGCTTCGCGTTTGCGTTTCCTGGTCATGCCAAGTATCCCACAACCAAAGAGTAAACTAAGAACTGTCGATGGTTCGGGTGCTTGAACTCTTACCTGATTCGTTTTAATTTCAACTAAAGTGAGATAAGTTGACTTGTCAAAAGTACGGGAATAGTTACCCTTAACAGCAGCTTGAGCAATTTCTTGCGTTCCGCCAAAAGATGTATTATAAGAAGTCTGACCTGGATCTAGGGTGATGCTACTGCTCTGTTTAATTTCAAGAGCATCATCGTTACCTAGAGTCGCTAAATTTCCGGCAATGGTAAAAGAGTCTAAAAGGCTGTTATTTTCGCTGTCGTATAACGCAAATTGTAGTAATCCATTAGCAGTAGCATTTTCCGCTGTTGGATTGTCAATCGATGTTTTGAGATCCAATAACCCATTGAAATCAAAAGAAAATGTTTCGCCAGGTTGTACTAAAAAGTCGTAACCCAGAACCCCTGCAAAGCTTTGCCCCTCTCCAAGATAGCTAGCACCCTGACCTTGAGCTTTGCTACTAGATGAATTGGAGGCAAATGTCAAGGCAGAGTTTGGATCGACTTCAAAATAGGCATTTGCATTGGCATTGGCGTTCACTTGAGCATCTGTGCTAATCGCGTTACTCACAGTATCAGTAATAGTCCTAATACCCAATGGATTGCGATTAAAGTTCTCTATATTCAATGTTGCCTCAGAAGATCCAAAAGTAGCAGCGTGACTGGGTGACGCTACTAATATAGAGCTTGCCATTACCGGAGTAGCCAGTAGCAAAATTCGGTTGATAAGCCCCAGGTGTTGCTTCATACAATCCTCGTTTGTAATTTTTTGATTCTCAGCTGAAAACGCTTGCCTAACGTTAGGTTTGGCAAGTCTGAAAATTGCCACTCTGAAGTCAAGGGCTTTGTAAATCCACAAGCCCTTCTTGCAGTGGTGGCAAGAAGTTTTTTGTTTAATCACAAATCATGGCTTTATCCGTCTTCGTACCCAAAAGACACTAACCATCAAATTGGTAGTATTACGCTGACACCCTGTGCGATGAATTTTTACTTACGTAATTATACTAATACCTTGAAAGAGTGGCTTTTATAAATTTCATGTAAGCTACTATCAATTTTTCTAGAAATTGGATGTTTAAACTGTAAAGCCTAAGTATTTTTAAAGTTGCGATAAATACATATAGTGGCTCATTTCAATTGAGTGGAATACAGGGGTTTGTAGGGGGCACAGCATTGCTGTGCCCCTACCTATGGTGTATCCAACGCCAGAATACTGAATTTAGATACAGCAACAACAAAACCAATCAACCGATGTTTTGAGGGTGTGTTAGGGTTTGCCGTAACGTACCCTAAGGCTATGTAGCTGATTCTGGGGATGATTCGGATTTTTCAGGTTTAAGTAATGGGAATGCGATCGCATCCCGAATACTCGCGCAGTCTGTTAACAACATCACCAACCTGTCAATTCCAATCCCTAACCCACCTGTAGGCGGCATACCATATTCCAACGCGGTCAAGAAATCCTCATCTACCCCTTGCGCTTCCAAATCACCAGCAGCTTTTCGTGCGGCTTGTGCTTCCAAACGTTGGCGCTGGTCGATAGGATCGGTCAACTCTGAGAAGCTGTTGGCAGTTTCCCGTCCAACAACGTATAACTCAAATCGCTCCACCAAACCTGGCTTGGAACGGTGTGGCTTTGCCAGTGGCGAAATTTCCACTGGAAAATCGGTAACAAAGGTAGGCTGAATTAAGTTTTCCTCCACCTTTTGCTCAAAAGCTTGATTCAGGAGCTTGCCAATTGAAGGGCAATCTTCTATATTTTCTAGTCCAGCATTTTTACTCGCTGCTTTTGCTTCTTCTAAAGTTTGGAACGAGTTGAAATCTAAACCTGTATATTCCTTCACCAAATCGTGCATTGTCACGCGCCGCCAAGGGGGAGTCAAATCCACTGGTGTGCCTTGGTAGGTAATTTGTAACGTGCCAAGAACCTCTTGGGCAACGGTGGTAATAATCCCCTCCGTCAATGCCATCATGTCGTTATAGTCGGCATAAGCTTGGTAAATTTCAATTGTGGTAAATTCAGGGTTGTGACGAGTGGAAATTCCCTCGTTCCGGAAAATCCGCCCCAGTTCAAACACCTTTTCAAATCCACCTACAATCAAACGCTTGAGATGGAGTTCCGTCGCAATTCGCAGATACAACTCCATCTCCAAAGTATTGTGGTACGTGATGAACGGACGCGCATCTGCACCTCCTGCTTCTGCTTGGAGAACAGGAGTTTCAATTTCAATAAAATCACGTTGTTCCAAGTACCGACGAATACCAGCCGTAATGAGAGCGCGACGCCGGAAAGTTTGTCGGACTTCAGGGTTTACTATCAAGTCAACGTAACGCTGACGGTATCGCTTAGCAACATCCGTCAACCCATGCCATTTATCAGGTAAAGGCAAAAGGGATTTAGTTAAAATAGTGTATTTTTTTACAAAGACAGATAGCTCGCCCTTTTCAGTCCGTTTGATTGTCCCCTTGGCTCCCAAGATGTCGCCGACATCTGTAAGTTGCTTCAAGTGGTTGAAAGCATCAGCATCAACATCTGTCATGCTTTCTTGAATGCGGTTTTTCTCTAAATAAAGCTGAATTGTGCCGGTTTCATCTTCCAAAGTGAAGAAAGCCAGTTTACCGAAAACGCGACGCGCCATAACGCGCCCAGCCACAGTGACTTCCAAATCAACTTCTTCACCAGTGGGCAAATCGGCAAATTTTTCCTGTAATTCAGCGGCGTGATGGGTTGATTCCCAATGATAGGCATAAGGGTTCATCCCTAGTTGCCTCAGCTGTTCTACTTTTTCCAGCCGCGTAGCACGAATATCTTCTTCCGACATGATTGACGAACTAAATAGGGCAAGACTTCATTATTGTATTTGACCTCTCCGCGTCTTTTCAGACGGAGATTCAAATTCTGAAGCTGAATTCTCAATGCTCAATTCTAACTCTTTTCATTTTCGCTCTTTTCTTTCGACAGGAAACAAGCAGAGCAAGCACTGCACCTGTTGATTTTTGAGACTTTATCATTAGAAGACAGGTTGACTGTTGTAGAGGGTACAAAGTTGCGTTAGCGTCAACTGCTATAAACAGCAGCATAAGCTGTTGGCAGCTGACATCACTAAAAAATGCAGCAAGAGAAATTATATGCACGCAAAGTTACAGTTTGAATACGATCGCTCTGCTGACACCCTCTACATCAACAAGCTTCCTCCATACCCAGAGCAAGAACCAGCAGAAATTGAGTATGGTGTGATTGCTCGTCTGAACCCTACTACTGGTGAAATTGAGAATCTGGAAATTCTGTTCTTTTCCAAAAGGATATCCGAGAAACCGCTTTTGGAACTGCCACTGATAGCAGTTTTTCACTTCGCGCCTACTGCATAATCTTGGGGATTTCCTGCATCAATCCGTATTATTTTTGGTTGTTTAGCTACTAAGTACTGGATTTCATAAATTCGTACCGCAATATGAAGTACCAAAAATAAATTATCCATTATGTAGGGTGGGTTAGGCGCAGGACAGTTGGTCTTTTACATGATAACTAAAGTGCGCCGTAACCCACCATTCTTTCGGTGCATTACTACAAATTGGAGATTTTTTGAATTGCAAGTCCCTAAAACTTGTAATTGCGCTTCCTTTCTTCATAATGCATACGTAAGTCCTGTTGGTGACTTTTCAGGTTATGTGGAAAAATCTACTTCTTACCTAACCCCTACTCAGATTTAGACCTTTTAATGCGATCCATTTCCCTTTGCAATTCTTCAATTTGGCGGCGCAAAGTTTCGACTTCTTCATTTTGGGCAGTCTGCGCTTCTACATTCACTGCTCCCGCAGCGGTTGTTCGCTGATAATTTCCTCTCTTGATTTGCTGATATTCTTCTGATTCTGCCCACTGCCGCAGGTAGTGTATACGTTCCACGGCGAAAGGATGACTGAGCATCGTGCCACGACCGCCGTTGTAAATTAAGAATTTATATATTTGGTTCAGTCCATCTGCATCGAGTCCCTGGTACTCTTCTGACTGACGGATAAACTCTTGTAAACTGCATTCGTTGGCATATTTGATACTACCTCCCGAGACTTTCATCATAGAAGTCATCACAGTGTTCAAATCATCTATCACCAACAACGCGGCGCGGTCTGCTGATAACTCGGCTTTACGCCGCCATTCATAAAAGGCGTAAATTAAACCTTGAGTGACAAAATTACCTATGCCGAAGGTTAGATCCCCGATCGCAGAAGCAGCACTCATTGCCCATATCGCCATTTGAATTAAAATAGTATGACCACATTTAATATGCCCCAGCTCATGGGCTAGCACCGCCCTAATTTCGGCTTCGTTTAGCAAGTCTAATACCCCTGTATTTATGACTATATAAGGATGCTCTTGCCCCAGCGCATAGCTATTTGCTAGGGGATTTTGCTCAACAAATAGTGCAGGTTCTGGATAAATATCCAAATCCCGCACACATTCCCGAAACATCTGGTAAATAGTGGAATATTGGCGTGGCCCGACTTGGATGGTGTTGCCCATTAAATAAATTAACTGAGGGCGTTCTACGAAAAATTCCACAAATTTACGGGCGACAAAATCAAATCCGGGTAAACTGCGTAAGGCAAGTTCTGCTTGGCGATCCAGAGGATGCCTGAAGGCTTCGCTGGAAATTCCTTTGTAAGTTGGCATAATTAGGGGTATTTGGTTACTAGTTAGGAGTTAGGAGTTAGGAGTTAGTAGTTAATATAACAACCAACAACTAACACATAACAACTCACTCCTGAAAGTAACAACATAATAGTAATGGGGCTAAAAGCAACTAAAAAATCACTTTGTATGGGATTAAAAGCGTGTGATTGAAGCAGAAGTTCATTTGTCACTACATAACTTCCTGCGATCGCAGGCGGGTTTCCCTTCGTGGCCACATCATTTGACGATGGCACGGTTGGTAGCTCGCGCCTTGCGGCTAGGACGTAGCGCCCTGATTCAAGTCGGGGCGGCTTGCGGCTATCAAGGGCGGTATCGTACCAGCTTTGTTGCCTCGGCGTTGATGTGGCACGGTCCTGTGATTATTGTTGCCCCACCATCCGTACAGCAACGACTTGCGAAAGTGGAAATACCCCGCCTACAGCAGTGGCTACAAGTTAATAAACCAATTAGAACAGGTGACGCTTGGCCTGGTGGTGAATTCCAAGGACTCCTCCTAGTCTCTCCCCAAGCTTGGTTAAAAGCGCAACTGAGTTCTTGTGAGCATTTTCCGAGTGGCATTCCCACAATTATTGATGGAGTGGACGATTTGGAAGACTGGGTGCGTCAAGAGCTGACTATGAGCTTGGAAGCACATGATTGGGATCAACTTATGCTTGCTTACCCAACGATAGCTGAGGTCATTCGCTCTGCACGGGCGCAACTCACACACGAACTGTTCAAGCGCCCTGCAAATCCCTACGAATGTTATCTCATTTCTCTGGCAGAAGAAGAAATTTTGACCCGTCTGTATTCGGCTTTAGAAATATCCAGCTTACCTGATCCCTGGAAAAACTTCTGGCAGCAATTTCAACACAGAAACGAAATTTCTCCCTTATCTCCCTCATCTCCCTCATCTCCCTCATCCCCCTCATCCCCCCCATCGTCCTCATCCCTACTTTGGACAACGATCGCTCGTCGTCAAGGATTATTTTCTTTGCACTGTGCTCCCATTGAATTAGGAGAAATACTATCGCCAATTTGGCAGCGCCAGCCTGTGGTGTTTGTTGGCAGTGCCTTAGAACCGGAAACTGAAGCTCCCCTGTTCCGCCATCGCTTAGGGTTGGAAGATGAGTTAACCTGCCTGAAGTTTTCCTCAGATACCCAAACAGAAGCGATTCAATTGTACATACCCTACCAGTTACCCCTACCCAACACACCAGAGTTTCAATCAGCATTTATTCACAAAGTTATGACACTGGTGTGCCTCAGCGCTACAGGATCAGGATTGACAGTTATCCTTGTGGGAGATGTGCCCTTGAAAGCTCAAGTGGGGGCAATTCTTGCCTCCGAGTTTGGATCACGGGTGCAGGTGGAAAAAACTTGTTTGGATGAAAATGGGATTTTGGTGACCGGTTGGGAATTTTGGCGTGAGCATCAAAAGGTTTTACCTGCTCCCCAACTTCTGGCGATCGCGACTTTACCTCTGCCATCTCTAGAAAATCCCATAGTGGCAGGTCGAGTGGCGCACTACAAGCGCTTGCATCAAGATTGGTTCCGTTTGTACTTGTTGCCAACTGCTTTGAATGAATTGCAACGGGCTGTAGCCCCATTGCGAGAAAGTAAAGGGATCGTTGCTTTGCTTGATAACCGTGTGATTAACCGTAGCTACGGTGCTCAAATTTTGGCTGCCCTCAGTCCCTTGGCACGCATTAACTACCTCGATCCCAATCTGTTTTCCTCTGCAACAGAAGAGGACTCCGCTTGAGGTTCTCGCCTGCTTGCCTTCTTGCGCAAGCCAGGAATTCACAATTTTGAGTTTTGCATATTTTCTAGCACTCGCTTCCAACCAAGCGCTATCATCACCCTTAGCAGAGATTCATTTTTAACACTATGGGTGAAGCAAAGCGTCGTAAAGCCGCATTGGGAGAAAAACACGGTCAAGATACAACTCGCATCTTGCCGTGGGTTCCTATTACCAAAACCCAAGCAGAAAAACTTGTAGAATTGTCAACCCGTCTGACGTGGGTTGGTATTGGCGGGTTGGTTGTAGCTTGGGTGACAGTTCGTTTCATTGGTCCAGCTTTCGGTTGGTGGCAAGTTGTCTAAACCCAAGCTTAGATAATTTCCCTACACAACAGACAGCCTGGGTTACCCTAGGCTGTCTTAGTTTCTTCTTTGTTAATTTATTTACTATTCGTTCTATCGAATCTAGTATGTAAAGTATACTTGGTGAGGTAATTCTATTCGATCACATTGTATGTAAAAAACCTATTGTTACCAACGCTTTTCGTACTTTTGAGGCTTGAGACTATTGAAAAAGCGTATGCCTAATTCTTTTAAGCCGTTATTCAACTAAGTATAAATCGATAACTAAAAGAATGTCAAAAAAATATCTGCCTAAATGGCAACATGGTTATCTTGAGTTTAGTTATCGTCAGTGTTAAGTCAAACGATTTGGGTTTACACTTGAGATTGTGGATTAGGGAATTTTCCTGTATAGATAGTCACTGTCAAACCAGTTACCTATCCCAATTGAATATTTCAATCTACACATCGTCATCTACCAGTTTCGCCGTATCGCCTAGAGAAGTTGGTGTATATACCTCAAAATTTTTGCACTGCTTAGCGGTTGACACAAATTTGACAAGATATATACATGGTTAAAGATTCTGAAAAGAAGTCTAGCTTCCTGCGAGCAAGGAAGGGTGGCAAGTTAACCTAAAAGTAGCCAATAAAAATACAATATTCGGTATTTTCGGGAGTTGACTTGTGCCGAATATGAGTTACCCTTAAATCGGATTGCTTGAAATACCATCTACTCTGAGTGAATGTAAAGACAATATAAAGACTAGCAATCCTGTCCGATATTTTAGGTCTGCAAACTGAATATTTTGATACGACACGCAAAAACTATATCGACTACCCTGAGTTTGGTAGCCAATTCATGAATATATATGTATCTATGAATTGTAATGAATAGTTTACAATACCACTTGGTAGGAAAATCTAAAGAAAATATAAAAGCAACTCAAATGACTGTGGTGTTTGGAGGGAAAAAGTGTTTCTGAGACTCGCACAACAACATCGGCAATTTGTCCAGGACTTAGTAATGAACTTGCAAGCTTTAGCAATCGTCCTGGAGAGGCGTGGATATCCTGCCTCCTGCTATACCTGCGGCGACCAAATGAATAGTGCTTCGTTTATGGTTAGCCTGGGAGAAAATCATCTCATTCGGTTTTTAGTGTCCGATTACGGGATCACTTGGACGGAAATGCGGGATGATCGCGAATTAATGAAGTTAGAGGGTGCAGAGGCAGTTAACCAGCTACAGGAACTTGCCAATATAGTCAAGCATCCCATGCAAAACAATGTAGGTAATAAAACCTTAGCCAAGCGGTGTTAGAGATTAAAAAGTTAGGAGTTCAGAGTTAAAAGTTAAAAGTTAAGAAATCGTAACTAGTAACTCATTAACTCGAAACTCATAACTTCAATACCTTATTTCAAAGCTCATGAGCATTGCTGCCTAGTACGGCTACGCCCAATTCACGCATTCAAAATGCGAGAGAGCGCAAACTTCGGCTTCCTTTGTGTAGACGCAGAGCGGCTTCTAGGGTATGGTAGCTTTATTTCCGCCGCTCAGTAGTAGTATCCGGTAAGTATCCAAAGCATCTTGACTCTCATTAGAGTGTCAATTCAAATCAGCAAGCAAGCGAAAAGACTTACAAACCATTTCCAATCAAAATAAACGGTGCCCAATAGTAAGGGTGACTGAGGCTACTACCGATGCCTTGCTGTTGAACAGCTACAGGAAAATTTCCTGTAATCAAAGCAATTTGCGCCTGTCGTAAAGCTTGAGCTTTTGTCAACTTGCCTGAGGGTAGCAAGGCATAAAAAGAACTCATTAAAGACTGCGTACCGCCATCATCTACAGCCCATAACGAAGCAATGGCAGAACGGGCACCAGTTTTTTGAATCTGGTAACCAAAGCCGAGAATTTCTTCACCGTTACCTAGCTTTCCTCCTAAGCCGGTTTCACAAGCACTCAACACAACTAAATCAACACGGGGTAAAGACCAGCTAGCGACATCTCTGAGGTTAGCGCGATCGCCATTCCCAAACAAGATAAAAGAATCTTCGGGCTTACCTACGACAAACGCCGCATGAGTTGCTAGATGAACAATTGTATGATCGTCCATTTGCGGCACAGTCGTCTTGAGGGTAAAAGCATCATCTAAAATTTGCGTTGTTCCTGGCACAGTAGCTGCTAAACTTTCCACTTCCCGCTGTGCAAAGGGTAACCCAGAAAAGGTAAGCTGACGATTAGCCACTTTGACCGCGTAACTACCTTTGGTAAAGGCAGCAGCTAAAACGCGCACATTAGATTCCCTTGGGGTGTTAAAGTTAGTCAAACTGGCTGAGGTGATGTGATTCACACCAAAGCGCTGCACGAGCCATTGTTTGCCATCATACAGAGCCGCTAGAGGAATGTAGCGCAACTGGTCATCTGGTGCGTAAATTAGCGTTTGTGTACCTGTTTGCTTCAGGTCGTTTTCTATCGGTTTGATTAACCAGTCATATAATTGCCTTGCGGGTGTTTTGACATCTTCTGTAGTGCGATTTTCTAAGCCTTGGCGAAAAGCTGCAATTGTCTGGTATAACTTTTCTCGTTTGACAGCGACGGTGCGATGAATTGGCGGAGATTCTGGAGTGATCAGGATTAATTCCAAACTGTCTTTTAAAACAAGGGGATACAGAAGTACAGATTTTTCTGGCAATCGTGCCAAATTATCCCGAATCGCATTGAGACTTTCTAAATCCAAATTTTGCTGCCTTGCTGTGCGGCTGATTTGGTCTACCTGTGCCGTCACTGCGGGACTAGAGATGAAATCATAGAATTCATCCATAATTTTTTGCTGAGTCGCCACCAATTCTTCAATCCGCTGTTTCTGTTGCGGTGTTCGCGATTCTGCAGGAATCTCGCGCAGTGATGCCAGTTCTTTACCTTGGGTAACAGCATCATCCAGGGTTTTATCCAACTTTTGTTTAATTTGTCGTTCTGGTGGCACGATCTCAATGCCTTTGACAGTTAGTTGATTACCCTGCACGTTGTGGAGATACTCTTCGAGTTCTTCCACTTTCACCAAATCCATAATCCGTAGCGCTTCCTTGATACGCTTGCCCTTTAGTAATGCTTCACCTAGCGTGCGGTATGTCTGAGCAACAGTCAAATTGTAGGCATCTATTTGCTGTACAGAAAACGCTGCTGGGTTCAAACGAACTTTCTCACGATTGATAACGCAATGTTTGTAAAAGAAAATTGCTAACTCTGGTTTTTGAAGTCGCTCAAATAAGTAACCTAAATTGCTGTAGGTTTTGCCCAAAGCAATATGAGCCTGTCCTGGAGTTTTTTCGTTAAGCTGGAGTTCTTTGTTAATGCGTAAGGCTTGCAGATAATATTTGAGTGCTTGCGAATATTGACCTTGATTTTGGTAAACTCTACCAATGTTGTTGAGCGTTGCAGCATGTACAGAGCGTTCTTCGTTTTCTTGGCTCATGGCTAACGCTTTTTCTAATATCTGCAATGCTTGTGCAAATTTACCTTGCCCAGAGAGTTTGATCCCCTCTTGGTTGAGCCGCGTGACCTGAGATTGGTTATTGTTTTGGGGTAAAGCCTGAGCAGTTTTTCTCGAATTTGGGTGTGCATTTGCAGTCATCAGACGAGTTCCTGGGAATGCCATTCCAGAACTCAGAGAAATCAGTAGTGTAACAAAAACAACTCTAAAAAACCGATTAGGAACATGCATAAAAAAACCTTCCTCTGTCTGCAATTCATTAGTGCTGAGTGCTGATTAAATCCTCACGAATAAATTCAGGGGATTGAACAACAAGGAAAAAGAGTCTTTATTCTCCATGAATAAATTCACGGCGTAAGACCCCTTTTCCTTAACGCGTTTTACTCTGGAAACTGTAAAATAAAAAATTAAAACTTACGCATTGACAAATTTTTAATTATGTGTAGCAATAATGATTTGATTAGTGAAATGGAAGTTAAGCCTTCCTGAGCTTTCCTTGCTGTACTCTTAGTAGGGTGAGCAAAATCAACTTATGCACGCTTGGAAATACAAATAAGAAAGCTTGACGCGTTGAGTCATTGATTCACACAACGATTTTTTTGTAAAGTGCGTAAGTTCTAAAAATGGCACACTCAAGCATTGCTGGCTCACCCTCCGAGGGTGAGGGAGCTACATGAACAAATTGCACACAATATCTAACTTTATGCTATTCCAGATTTGGAAAATCTATTTTTGGCTGCAAAAAACTTTAATATGTCACAGGAAAAATCACAACAACCACAACTTTCATCAACGAGTGCCATTGACACTCCTGCAAGCAGTTCCTTGGAAAATTGGTTTGAATATCCCATAAGAGTTAACCCGCATCATACAGACTATGCAGGCATTGTCTGGCACGGTTCCTACATGGCTTGGTTGGAAGAAGCCCGAGTGGAATGCTTGCGAGCTATTGGGATCGAATATGCTGATTTGGTAGCTTTGGGCTGTGATTTGCCTGTTGTAGAACTCTCGATCCGCTATCACCGTCCTCTTCAGTTAGGTACGGCTGCGGTAGTCAAAACGCGCATGGCTGAGGTGACTGGTGTTCGCATCAACTGGGATTATGCAATTGAATCGCTAGATAGACAACAGTTATATGTCACTGCCAAGGTGACTTTAGTGGCATTAGATCGTGAAAGAGGCAAGATTATGCGTCAGTTGCCTACAACTGTCAAGGATGCTTTGGCACGACTTTCAGGATCAAAAAATCAACCATCTTAGATTATTAGTGGTTATTCCTAGCCTAAGCTTAAACAAACAAAGCTCCGTTCGCGTAGCGTGCGCTTTGCGCTCAGTTCCCGCTTGTTGGGAAACCCCAACGGGAGAGCCAGTTGCCTGCTGTCGGGAAACCCTCCTTCAGCACTGGTCTCACCGCCTGCAGGACTTCTCTCTGGATCACCAGGCTCATTCTATGCATCTTTAAAAAGAATTCGTATTAGTAGTTAGTAGTATTTTTTGAGGAAGAAAGGATTCTGCAGCTACCGCACTGAAAGCATTGCTGAATTCTTACGTTCTGCGTTCTGAGTTCTTCTTCAAAACTAACTACTAACTACTAACACTAAAAAAATGGTATTACCTAACCCTAACAACTTGGGACAAGGTTTGAGGTACCAGTATTATTTGATGCCAGATATCTTGAGGACTAACACCAAAAGCAGCATGCAATAAAACAATAGTAACGGCAGCAATAAACGCAGTCTTCATCGTCGTTTTCACGACTTTTAGTAATAAGGTGAAGACAATCCAAGACACAATTACGGTCGCAAACATAGATACACCGCTTCCTTTAGAATAGTCTTACCAATGAAGGTATTGGAGGAGAAAAAATTTAGTGAATGTAACAATTACAGATGTAAACGCTCTTTTACCCAAGTAAAACCAAAATTTTACTTGGGCTTTTTCCTGTAATTGTTCTGCGCTCACTATACAATAAAACAATGAAAAAATTAGTATGCCGTAAAACCTTCTTTAAAAAATAATTAAAAAAAATATTTTGATTATTTGCTACAGTTTTTTGATACAATGTATATAGGAATTGTTCACGAAAAAAAGTATAAAATTTTTCCTATTATCCTATTATTTACAATAAGAAAAATTAATATTTAGTAAGTTGAAAAAGATACCCGAAAACTGTATCAAGAAATAAGATAGGCAATCTTGTAGCAGTAAGAAATTAGTTCAGAGGGGAAATACTCCGAATCTCTCGTTAGGTAGTTCTACTATAAAATGAGTGATAAGGGACTTCCAAACTAAAAAATATCCAACTTTTCTTGTGGGATGGGCTAAGAAGCCCGTCTTATAAGCTGGGAGGAACCAGGATGCCATTGGTGTCAACTTAACCCAAAACCCTGTCTTTAATCTCGTGCGCGGTGAGACAGAGAAAGCAGGCGGGTTTCCCAACCTAGGGGACTGCGTATCTCTTTCAGAGACGCTGAGCGCAAAGCGCACGCTCCGCGTTGGCGCAGCCTGTCCGTAAGGACTTACGCGAACGCCCAAGCCGCGTGCCGTATCTCCTCCGGAGACGCTGCGCGAACGGCGATAGCCGTGGCCGTACCCACGCTCGCATACCCGAAGGGTGGTCAAAGCTGGAAATGCCCTTGAAGCGGCTCTTTTGCTGTTAAGCAAGGCTTTCCTCCCAGTAGGGATTCCCAGCCTGAGGCTTGGGAACGAGGCAATTTCTAAAAGCTTGTTCTATACTGGTTTTGACCTTAAGTTGACACGTATGCCAGGATGCCCGCTCCACACAAGATTGGATAATTTCTTTGTTGGAAATCCCAAAGTAAATGACTAGCTTGTCTTGTTATACTCTGCTAGCAAATAAAAATTACGCATCAAAATAATTTAGCGTTCAACTGAGTGCTGAACGCTAAATACAGAGGCAGTAAAAACCGAGCGTTGCTAGTAGCTTTTTATCGCAAAGATATTATACGCGAAGGAGTTTGCAGCTTTTCAGTTGCTTTTAAAACTTCCTGTCTTGCCCATTGATCTGCAGCCAAAATATCATCTAAAGAAGGATTTGGATGGTTATCATTTGCGTGGCGATCGCACACCCATTCGATGCACCGAGGAATATCTAAAAACCCAATTTTTTCTTCTAAAAACAAAGCCACGGCTTGCTCATTAGCCGCATTTAATACAGCAGGCATAGAACCACCAGCCCTACCGACTGCATAAGCTAATTTCATGCAAGGATACTTTTGATGATCTGGTTCACGGAAGGTTAAACTTCCAATTTTGACTAAATCTAGGCGTTCCCAATTGGTGTAGATGCGCTCAGGCCAAGATAAAGCATACAGTAAAGGTAAGCGCATATCAGGCCAACCGAGTTGAGCGAGTACCGAGGTATCTTGCAGTTCAATCAGCGAGTGAATAATACTTTGGGGATGAATAACAATCTCGATATTTTCGTAATCCAACCCAAACAGGAAGTGAGCTTCAATCACTTCCAAGCCCTTATTCATTAAAGTAGCAGAGTCAACAGTGATTTTACGTCCCATTGACCAGTTGGGATGCTTGAGGGCATCAGCAACTGTGACCTCTGCTAACTTTTCTACTGCCCAGTCACGGAAAGCGCCACCGGATGCAGTCAATAAAATACGTCGCAAACCTTTATCTGGAAGACCTTGTAAGCATTGAAAGATAGCAGAATGTTCAGAATCGGCTGGTAGTAATTTTACTTTATGCTTTTCGAGCAAAGGTAAAACTACAGGACCTCCAGCAATTAAGGTTTCCTTGTTCGCTAAGGCGATATTTTTACCAGCTTCAATAGCGGCGATGGTAGGTAACAACCCAGCACAACCAACGATACCCGTAACCACGGTTTCGGCATCTCCGTAGCGAGCAACTTCTATGACTCCCGCCTCGCCAGCCAGTAGAATCGGCTGGGGAGCAAGGTCTTTGATTGCTTCTTTCAGTGCTGGCAATTTCTCCTCAGAGCAGATAGCTGCTATGCTTGGTCGAAACTGCCGAATCTGAGAAGCCAACAATTCTACATTGTTCCCAGATGCCAACCCCACAATCCGAAATTGATCGGGGTATTGAGCCACAATGTCTAAAGTCTGAGTACCGATAGAGCCAGTGGAACCAAGAAGAGTTATTGCTTTCACAATTGTTTAAGGATTGACAGACTACATTAATATAAATTGCCAGGGATGCACAAACATGCAGCTTGGTATCTAATTTATTATTTAGGCTGATAAGGAGATCACCAGATGGGGAGCTTGGCTGAGGAATTGAGCCATTTTCTCTAATAATAAAGATATCGCCTTGGGGAATCGGGTTTAGGGGTGTAGGTAAATTTTTCAATTCTGAATTGATTTGCTCTACACCTGTTCACCTGTTGGGGCGCAAAGCATTGTGTCCTTGAACCTCTTTCCAAATCAATTTTCCTTGGTAACAAAAATGTGTATATAGACACTATATATTTAAATAGAATTGCTTAGAATTATATCGAAGGCAGCTAAATTATAACTACTGATAGTCAATAGTTGAAACTTTATCAGCTATGTTGTTCTTCAGGTAGTTACTTATTTCGGTGGAGGAGTGGAATGTGCAAAATATTACTAGTAAGTTATCAGATGACAGCCATAGTGACATGGATGCATAGAGGAGTTTGAAAAACACTCAAGCTTATGGCTGAAATTCAAATATTTATCAAAAAAGTCTTATGGAAAAATGACTTTCTTTTCCCTGCAGTAATCTGGCTTGTTAGCCGATTATTGATTTGGGCTGCTATGTTGTTGGTTGGTCCACACTTGGGACCACCACCAGAAGGGATTACCCCTGAATTTGGCTGGGGGGTGTTTGATGCATGGGATAGTGTGCATTACCGGGCGATCGCCACATCCGGTTATGAATTTGCCAATGATAGCGAACAACACAATTTGGCATTTTTTCCCCTATTTCCCTTATTGATTTGGGTTTTCATCAAGCTGGGGTTGCCATTTGAAATAGCAGGTACGCTCATAAACAACCTGGCATTTTTTGCAGCGCTTTATTATATCTACTTTTGGGTAGATGAAAATTACGGCAGAAAGGAAGCGCGTTGGACAACAGCTGTGGTGGCTTGGTGTCCGTTGTCCATGTTTGGCACGGTCATTTACACTGAGGGGCTATATTTACTATTAAGTACAGCGGCTTTGCGAGCCTTTGATCAAAAGCGATACCGCTGGACTATCGTTTGGGGTGCAATGGCAACGGCAACACGCCCCACAGGATTAGCGTTGATACCTGCATTTTTGTTAGCAGCATGGAGACAGCGCAGACCCTTTATTGCGTACGTTGCTGGGTTTGCCACTGCAATTGGAGTACTTCTGTTTAGCTTATACTGTGCAATTCAATTTGGCGATCCTTTGGGATTTCTCCATGCACAACGCGGATGGCGACCTACATTAGGGTTTTATTGGCAGGGTTGGTTAGAGATGCTGCTGCAAATCACGCTAGGCACATCTGATTGGGAGTCTCTTGGCATAAAAGACTACTTACATCCCCTGTTTTTTGGCATTGTTGTCGGTTATGGTTATTATTTATGGCGCTTGGGCAAGCATCTTAGTTTTCCTGTTGTCTGCGGTTTTTATACTTTAATCTCGTTTTTGTTGATATTGACAGATGATTGGTTTATCTATAACTTACTGAACGCGGTTGTGATATTGGGTGGCGGTTATATGTTATGGCATTTACGCACTCAATTGACCCCAGTCACTGTTATGTATGGCTTTTGCGGAATAAGTTTGCTGCTTGCCTCTGGAGGTACAATTTCCTTAGGTCGTCTGGCTTACGGTATTGTGTCACTGAGTATAGCTTTTGGTGTGTTCTTGTCTCGCCATCCTCGTCAAGGTTACTTAAGTTTGGGCGTGTGTGCTATTTTACTTGGCAGACTGGCTCTTAAATTTGCCCAAGAACTTTGGGTAGGGTAAGTTTAACAATTCAAAATTCAAAATTTAAAAAAATATCCCTTTACACCATTTCACGAAATGCCTGATACAAATTCTTTTTCCCCTGCTCAAGAACTGCTGCCCACCATCTTCTAACCTTAAAGTGAAACGGTATTACACCCCACTTATGACTAAAGGTCAGATATTTTTGAGCAAAGCTTTATGGACAAAAACTCTCGTGTTTCCAGCAGCAATGTGGCTTGCCAGCCGACTCCTGATCTGGATTGCAATGTTATTGATTGCGCCATTGCTGCCAGCACCACCAGGATTGATTGCTACCACATTTGGTTGGGGGGTGTTTCATGGTTGGGATAGTGAACATTACCGCATCATTGCCACCTCTGGGTATGAATTCGTTAACGATGGCAAGACACACACCCTTGCTTTCTTTCCCCTGTTTCCTTTAATCATCCGAGTTTTGATGAACTTGGGTTTGCCGTTTGAAGTGGCTGGGACGTTAGTCAACAACCTGGCTTTTTTCGCGGCGCTTTACTTTTTATACTTTTGGGTTAAGGAACAATATGGTGAAAGTGTGGCGCGGTGGGTTACTGCTGTGGTGGCTTGGTGCCCATTATCGTTATTTGCAGCGGTCATTTACACTGAGGGGCTATATCTATTTTTGAGTACGGCAGCTTTGCGAGCCTTTGATAAACAGGAGTATGGCTGGACTGCGTTTTGGGGTGCAATGGCAACAGCAACACGTCCAACAGGTATCGCACTGATCGGGGCGTTTGCGATCGCAGCCTGGAAACAACGCAGACCCCCTATTGCTTACCTTGCGTCTTTTGCCGCTGCTACTGGACTAGTTTTTTTCAGCATATACTGTACGATTCAATTTGGCGACCCTTTGGCGTTTATCCACGCACAACAGGCATGGCGTCCCTCGCTGGGTTTTGATTGGCAGGGTTGGTGGAAAATGATCATGCAAGTGACAATTGGGACATTTAATTGGAAGCATGGCGGGATCAAAGACCCTCTGCATCCCTTGTTATTAACAATGATTACTGGCATCGGCTATTGTTTATGGCACTTCCGTAAACAGTTCAGTTCACAGAAAGTGGACTACGGCTTTGCTGCTTTATTCTTTCTTTTGTGGATACTCGCAGGCGATCCTTTGATTAACACTGTCGCTGTTTTTGGGAGTGCTTACCTGTTATGGCAATTACGCACTCAATTGACTCCAGTCACTGTGATTTATGGCTTCTGCGGTATAGGTTTGTTGCTAGCATCTGGAAGTACTATCTCTTTGAGTCGTCTCGTGTACGGTATTGTGTCTCCAAGTGTAGCTCTCGGTGTATTATTGTCTCGCTATCCTCGTTGGGGTTATCTGACGCTGTTGTTTTTTACTATCTTACTTGCAAGCTTCTCTATTCGATTTGCCCAAGAACTTTGGGCAGGGTAGATCAGGGGGATGAGGGAGTGAGAAAGTGAGGGAGTGAGGGAAACAGGGGGATGAGGGGGATGAGGGGGATGAGGGGGATGAGGGAGTGAGGGAAACAGGGAGTGAGAAAGTGATGATGAAAAAATTGATTTCGTCTCATCCTATAATTTGGATGATTGGCGTGAGTGCGTTCATTTTATTTGCGTGCAGCAGTTTAAGACATGAGCTATTTCAATCAACTGCTTATGACTTAGGAATTTTTGATCAGGCAGTTTACTTAATTAGCCAAGGACAGCCACCTCTTTCTTCTTTTATTGGTTTCCACATTCTGGGTGACCATGCTGCTTGGATTTTTTATCTTTTAGCCTTATTTTACAAAATATATCCCAGTGTGTACTGGTTTTTTGCAGTGCAAGCAGCTGCTTTGGCTTTAGGTGCTTTACCTACATGGCATTTAGCGCGTCATGCTGGTCTAACGGTGCAGCAATCTATAGCAGTCGCTGCGGTGTATCTGCTGTATCCACTGGTGTATAATATTAATCTTTTTGATTTCCACCCAGAAGTCATAGCTGTGCCAGCATTGTTAGGGGCGGTTTTAGCAGCTAGAGTGAATCGCATTTGGTGGTTTTGTTTATGTATCGTCCTAGTGTTGGGATGTAAAGCTGTATTGTCTCTGACAGTTGCAGCAATGGGAGTCTGGCTGCTGGTATTTGAAAAGAAGCGACGATACGGTGCGATCGCTCTACTGTGCGGTATAACTTGGTTTGTGATTGCAACCAAAATCGTCATTCCCTTTTTTGGTGGTCAAGACGCGTCAGTGGAACGTCATATTACTCGGTATGCCTATTTAGGACACTCTTTTTCGGAGGCTGCTCAAAATTTACTGCTAAAACCAGGACTGATTTTAGGACAAATTTTTTCATTAGGAAACCTAGGGTATTTGCTGCTTTTATTTGCACCTGTGATTTGGGGGCTTTCGCTACAAGGGTTGCAGCCTTTGGTTGGTGCTATTCCTACTTTAGCTATCAACCTTCTTAGTGACAGTTCTTTGCAAAAAGACTTGATCCGCCAGTATTCTCTACCACTCGTTCCATTTCTTGTGTTAACCGTCATTTCCACCCTAGCAGCGGGTCGGGGATGGTTACGCAACAAACGACAAATTATACTGTGGTCTTTAGTAGCTTTTATGGCTTTAGCCAAATACGGCTACTTCGCCTCTATTTACGTAGATTCATTGGATACTTGGCAAGCCACACGCCAAGCGATCGCCCTCGTTCAAACAAAAGGAGCTGTTTTGACAACTGCTGAGATTGCTCCGCATCTAACCCAGAGACCAGTGGTCAAGTTAACAAGTGTCTACTCACCACCAGATAATTTAGCAGAGTTTGATTATATACTGTTGGATGTAACTCATCCTGGCTGGCAAAGCGATCAAGAGTTTGCGGCTAACTTAGTCAATCAAATCAACAATACTCAGTTGTTTCAAGTGCGTTACCAACGAGATGGGGTACATCTGTTTGTGAAAAAAGTTTTTCGCAATGGTGTCTAACTTAAGCAAGTAGGAATACTTCAAAATTAACTAGTACTATCCTCAAACCAAATGTGGTACTGAGGGAAATCTTACTTAAGTTTATTTTAAGTTAACTTCATAGTATCTTTAAAATAGCAATTTTTCTTCGGATATAAATTTTATTTATTACTAGACAAACTTACACACTTTGAAAAAATAATATGCTTTAATGAATACACCTTCTTGATTTCAGAATTAAATATAATTAAGTCATATATATTTAATATTTTCCGTGTATGTACTGAAAACATACATTTGGGATTGGAATAAGAATAAAGTAATAACCGTAAAGAAATTTGTGGTTAAGCCTTTAACAGTAAAGCCAGGAAAATCATTCAAAATAGCTCATAACTTCGATAGCTAAAATCTCAGTATCTGAAAAAATGTTACATAAATATCGGCTTAATTGTACTGAGAAAACCATTCTTCTTGGTAAACTCTGCGTTTAAGAAAAAATTACTTTTGACAATCAGAAACTCTATTAAGCTTGTTACCGTCTACTACTCAGTACAGGGCTAAAGGTAACAAACACTCAGTTAAAGAATTAACATTTTTTTTTCAAGCATAAATAACTTTTAGCAGTAGAATATACAATGTCATCTATACAACTGATGCTTCAAATTCAACAACACAAAACATTGTTTATGCCTAGGATTTATCATATTTATAACTATTACTAGATATGGTAGTTTAAAGCTAAATAGTCTTAGTTTTATTTAAAACTGTCTTATTTATCAGCTTAATTCTTATATTTCTGTTAATCTATCTTTAAATTTTCAGGATTAACAGAAAGCGTCTAGGTAACTAATATCTAGAGAAAATGTGCTGAAGCGCACTGTTAGACACATAACTCATGATTCCACCTTAAGGAGCTTTGACGTGGAAACGAATAAGTCGTATGTTTGGTCGCATGGAATACTGATTGCCCTAGTTGCCTTTTGTGCTAGTTTAAGCGTTGGTTTGGTCATGCCTGTAAACCCAAATGCTTCAAAAGGTCAGACAAAACAAGCTACAAATGTCAAGGATACAGCAGCCAAAGTAGGAACTCAACAGCGCATTGAAAAATTCAAGGCGGCGATGCTGACAAGTTGGCAGCAAGAAGCAAATGTAAAGGGGCTATCACATACTGTACCATCGCGCTTTCAAGGTGCAGTTATCGCGAATGCAAAACTGACAAAAGGGGAAAAAGTTATTGCGCTCACCTTCGATGATGGTCCTTGGGAGGAGTCTACCGCACAAATACTAGATATTCTGAAAAAAAATAATATAAAGGCTACATTCTTCGTTGTCGGACAGATGCTGAAGACTTATCCAGAATTAGGGAAGCGAATTGCCCTTGAAGGTCATGTCCTTGGCAACCATACTTGGCATCATTGGTATCACTACTTTAATCCACAGGCAGCTGCCTTTGAAATTGACAGTACATCAAACCTTATCTATCAAACTACAGGTGTTAAAACAACTCTGTTCCGTCCACCTGGGGGAATCATGCATAATGGCGTGGTTGATTACGCTAGAAACAAAAACTACGCGATCATCATGTGGTCTGCTGACTCGGTAGACTACAGTCGTCCGGCTGTGCCAAGGTTAATTCGTAACGTGACTAAACAGTCAAAACCTGGTGGTATTGTTTTGATGCATGATGGAGGCGGGAATCGTTCCCACACTGTTGAGGCTTTACCACAAATCATCAACCATTTTAGAAAGCAAGGCTATCGTTTTGTCACTGTACCAGAACTCTTACAAATAGAAGAGCAAGAACTACAGTTGGCGGCAGCAAAGAAAAAGCAATAATCATTAGTTACTATTGGAGATTTAGGCTTTTGAAATATCTGGGATTTTAACAACTCTATTAGTTGCAAAGTCTCCCAGAAATATTTTTCGCATAATTGAATAATTATTAATAATTTTGTATAGAACATATGGAATAAGTAACCCAGCTATTAATCTAATAATTTCGTTGTTTAGAATTAGGGTTTTGTTCATATTCAATTGAATGATTTGATGCAGATACATAATTATCATAGAAGCTTTACCTATTTCCACTTAAAGCACTGCCAATGTAATTTTTTTAATAAAGTATTTTTGCTAACTGTTGAACAATAATAATGCCAGCTAAGGCTATGACAACATTAAAAATGACTACTCCATATCTTCTATACTTCATATTAAATGTTACATCCAATAAAGTCCAATTATCAATTACAAGTGCTACAACAATTATTACGATTGATAGTATCGCTGCTTTAGCATGATTAATTGAAGAGCTAGCTGCCGTCCTATCCAATAGAACGGCAGTGCCATTGCAACCACATTCATGCTCCAAGGAAATGAAATATTTTGCATAAACCAACAATTTATCATTGCTAAACAGTAAGAGCCGAGCACAATTGTTATCATTAACCAACGATTAGCTCCAAATCTGGAGTAAAGCAAATTATATAACTGTTGCGTTAAAAATAAACAGGTTACAAACCAAAATATACCTAGAGAACCCGTTATATTTTCTCCTCCATATACCAAATTAAAAGTAAATTTCAGAACTTCATTTATTGAAGAATTTCCTTTTTGTTGCCAAATCTTTAATATATAAGAGGCATATTTATGGCTACTTAGTAAAATAAGAAACGATAGATAAGGAATGAGAAGATGAAAAAACTTCCTCTTAAAATAAGCAAAATAATCAGATTTATTTCTATAGAGATATCCGCTCATAAAGAAGAAAAGGGGCATATGAAACCAGAAAAGATATTTTGATAATGGTTCTATTATGTGACTTACAACAACTGTAATTATGGCTATACCCTTCCAACAATCAATCCACGCGATTCTCTGTGACATGAATAATATCTCCTTGATTAGTTATGTACAGATTTTGGTATTTGTACTAAGCGCTCACCAACCATCAAACCCTAATATCTAGGTGATACATTCTCAATAAAAATGCTCTTTTCCTAAGAATTATGAGTGGTCAATTGTCAAGTCCTGCCGAAAAGTCAACCTTTATAAGCTTTGTATAGCAAGGGTTTCAAAAATGTTAAGAAATATCTCGATAATGCATAGTTAGTAAGGAGAGGGGGTGAGGTGATACGTATGAATGCAACTTAGTACAGGTTTGCATAAGTTCGTAGCGAATTGACTCTTGAAAACTTTTGGCGATAGGGTGAGCATGGATTCACCTCCCTCAAGCATTCAGGATTATGATTGGTCGGCAAAAAACTTACTCTGTGCAACTGACAGAAGACGAAAAAAGGCTGTTGCAGCAACAAGCGAGCCTCCCAAAGGGAGGAGCTTCGCTAACGCCCGCAAAACAGGTCAAAGCACTCGCCTTACGAGCCAAAATCATACTGACTGTTGCTGAAAATCCAGATTGGACGGATGCACTCATTCGCACAAACTATAGGTTGTTCACCCGCCCTCGTGCGTAAATGGCGTAAACGTTGGTGTCAAACTCGTAATTTGGAAGAAGCACCACGTCCAGGACGACCTCGCATATTTCAAGCAATTGTCAGAGCACAAGTGAGTGCGATCGCTTGTAGCAAACCAACAGATTTTGATGTATCCTTGGCAAGGTGGAGTTGTAGCGACATTGGCGCACCTGCGCGTCACACTAGGCATTGTAGTCTCGATAGCTACTTCAACAGTCTGGCGATGGCTAAAATCTGAGCGGATAAAACCTTGGCGGTTCCATGCTTGGATGCATCGTATTGATGATAATTTTGTTGCCAAAGCGACTCCTGTACTCAAACTGTATGCTCAGGCACAATTTTTAATTAACGCCGGATTTTGGGTGGTATGCGTAGATGAGAAAACTTCCATCCAGGCACGAGAAGGTCTGCACCCAAGCAGGCCGGCGGGTGTCAAGCAACCAGTTCATTTTGCCTCAAGATATTCGCGAAAAGGAGCGTTACATCTTTTTGCTGCTTTGAGTGTAGCGGAGGGACTGGTTTATGGCTGTTGTCGCCCAACTAAAACGTTCCTTGATTTTCAAGCATTTCTGCTTGAGGTGTTGATACCAGAAGCCATCCACCGAGGAGTACGTCATATCTATTTGATTCTCGACAATGGCTCGACTCATGCTCCCAAACAATTACAGGTTTGGTTAAATCAGAAGCAACAGGAGGAAGGTTGGGCTTTTACAGTAGAAGCTGTCTGGTTACCGAAGTACGCCTCAAGGTTCTCCCAGATTGAAATTTGGTTCAGTATTTTACAACGTAAATTATTGACCCCCAATGATTTTCCCAACCTTAAGACACTGCAGCAGAGCATCACTGATTTTATTACTCGTCATAATGAGTCTGCCAAGCCCATCAAATGGTCATATACAGCGGCACAGATGATGGAGAAATTCGCGCTCGTATTAATGCAAACCTGTACTTAGTATAAGAACTGTCCCCTTGACTTAACTCTGAACGCTCTAGCAGTAAAAATTAGAGGGTATGGCTTTGCCATACCCTCTAATTTTTAGCATCTGTCAGCTAGTCATTCATCGCTAATAACTAACAAGCTGTTTTTCTTCCACAGCTTGGGGATTGGCTTCTGGACTATTAGCTTCAGAAGGCGGAACCAATTGCCAGAACTTGGGCAAGAATTCTTGCCAATTTTCTAGAATCATCTTCGCCTTTTGTGAACCGGTACGTTCAGCATGAGTTTTAATTAACTCTTGCAGTTGCTTCTCACCAGATGAGGTTATGACTCGTTGGAGTTTGACAATTTCTCGGTTGACTAACTCAGGGAACATACCGTCTTCATCTAAGAAGTAGGCAAGCCCACCGGTCATTCCAGCCGCAACGTTGCGTCCGACTTTTCCTAAGACGACAATTATACCACCAGTCATGTACTCACAGCAGTGATCCCCTGCTCCCTCAATCACTGCCGTACCTTTGGAGTTACGTACAGCAAAACGTTCTCCGGCTAAGCCTTGAGCAAACAAAACGCCACCTGTAGCACCGTAAAGGCAGGTATTGCCAATAATCACGTTTTGTGCAGGGTTATAACTGGCATTTGTAGGGGGTTTGATGATGATTTCACCACCGTGCATCCCTTTACCTACGTAGTCGTTTGCTTCTCCTTCCAAGGTGAGGAACATACCAGGAAGGTTGAAGGCACCAAAGCTTTGCCCAACGCTTCCTTGGAAGTTGAGGTTAATTTGTCCTTCAAAACCATTGTCGCCATAAAGGGATGCGATCGCCCCTGCTAACCGTGTGCCAATAGTTCTGTCGGTGTTGACAACCGCTACTGTTTTGCTCACAGAAGACTGGTTGCGAATGGCAGCTTGAATGTCGGGATCGGCAAGCAATTGGTCATCCAAAACCACGCCGTTGCTATGAACTTCTTCATGCACCAACCAACTGCGGTTTTCTTTTGTCTCTGGTAGCCCAAGCAAACAATCTAGGTTGAGCGATTGCGTCTTTGTGATATGTGAGTCTTCTCGAACCTTCAACAAATCGGCACGTCCAACGACTTCTGACAAAGAACGGTAGCCAAGCCTTGCTAAGAGACTACGAACTTCTTCAGCTATGAAGTAGAAGAAGTTAACAACGTGTTCTGGCATTCCGGTAAACCGCTTGCGCAGTTCTTCTTTCTGAGAGGCGACACCTACAGGACAATTATTGGTGTGGCAGATCCGCGCCATGATACAACCTTCGGCAATCATGGCAATCGAACCGAAGCCAAATTCTTCTGCGCCCATCAATGCGCCCATCAGCACATCCCAACCACTCTTTAAGCCACCATCTACGCGCAAAATTACGCGATCGCGCAGGCTATTTTCCATCAACACGCGATGCACTTCTGTCAATCCGAGCTCCCACGGTGAACCAGCGTGCTTAATTGAACTTAATGGCGAGGCTCCTGTACCGCCGTCGTGACCAGAAACCTGGATGATATCGGCGTTTGCCTTCGCGACACCAGCGGCGATCGTACCGATACCAATTTCTGCGACCAACTTCACCGACACCTGTGCTTTCGGGTTAATTTGGTGCAGGTCAAAAATGAGCTGTGCTAGGTCTTCAATCGAATAAATATCGTGGTGTGGTGGTGGTGAAATCAGCGTCACTCCGGGTTTAGAACGCCGCAACATCGCAATATAGGGGCTAACTTTTGCTCCTGGGAGTTGTCCACCTTCTCCTGGTTTTGCACCTTGGGCGATTTTAATTTCAATTTGTTTAGCGCTCATCAGGTACTCTGGCGTTACACCAAAGCGTCCTGATGCCACTTGTTTAATCGCACTCGAAGCAGTGTCGCCGTTCCGCAATCCTTTCAAGTGCGGTAGAGTTGGCGAGTGACGTGTTTCGTCTACATCATCCAGGACTTTGTATCGTACTGGATCTTCGCCACCTTCCCCAGAATTGGATCTACCACCAAGACGATTCATGGCGATCGCCAAAGTTTCGTGGGCTTCCCGTGATAATGCTCCCAGCGACATTCCACCTGTACAGAAGCGCTTGACAATCTCACTCACTGACTCAACTTCTTCAATAGAAATAGGTGAGCGATCGCTCTGGAAATCTAGCAAATCACGCAATGCTGTTAACGGTCTATTTTCCAGGTGCTTCTTATAAACTTCGTAGTGGTCGTACTTCTGCCCATCCACTGCTTTATGCAGCGCTTTTGCAAGTTCTGGGCTGTTCATGTGGTACTCACCGTTCGGACGGTAGTTGACAAACCCAAGGTTTTGTAGCTTCTTGGTTGTCAGGTCTGGGAAAGCCTTACTATGGATTGCTAAAACTTCTTGAGCTAGTTCGCCTACGCTAAGACCACCTATGCGGGAAGTTGTGCCATAGAATCCCAGTTCTAATAAATCCTGACCAATGCCAATAGCCTCAAAGATTTGCGCTGCTTGGTAACTGGAGAGCAAGGAAATCCCCATCTTGGAGAGAATTTTGAGCAAACCACTTTCTACTGCCTTACGATAGTTGACAAAAGCTTGCTCCAAGCTAATGGCAGTGATTTTACCCCGTTCCATAAACTGTTGAGTTTTCGGGTCGAACCACCAATCACGTATGGTATCCAAAGCCATGTACGGGCAAACAGCACCTGCACCGTAGCCAATCAGACACCCAAAGTGATGAGTACTCCAGCACTGGGCGGTTTCGACTACCAGAGATGTTTTCATCCGCAGTCCTTCGCGGATCAAGTGATGGTGTACTGCACCCACTGCCAACAGAGGAGGGATATAGGTGTACTCAGTATCAATGCCATGACCTACGCGATCACTCAGAATCAGTATTTTAGCTCCTGCCTTCACCGATTCAGCGGCTTGTGCTTGTAAAGACTGAACTGCTGCTTTCAATCCTTCTGGACCTGAGGCTATTTCAAATAGAGTTGATAACTGTGCTGTGGCAAATCCCGACAGCTTGATAGCTTCCAATTCTGCCTCATCGATCACTGGTGAATCTAGCTTCAGTCTCTTGGCATATTCTGGCTTGGGATCGAGTAAGTTACCCCGCTCACCCAATTCTACTTTCAAAGACATCACCAGACTTTCTCTCAAGGGGTCAATCGGTGGGTTCGTCACTTGAGCAAAGCGCTGTTTGAAATAGTCATAAAGCAAGTGGGGTTTTTCTGACAGCACTGCTAAAGGAATATCATCCCCCATGCAGAAAGTCGGCTCTTTGCCTTCCATTGCCATTGGCTGAATCACCATTTCCACATCTTCTGTGGTATATCCAAAGCCAATTTGCTGTCGCAGCAAGGCTTGTCTGTCAATTTCGTTGGTGGAATGTCCGTTTTGGTTAGTGCTGCCATGTCCATTCTCTTTGACACCATTACCATTAACCACCGCTGACTGACCACTCACGAGTTGCTTGAGTTCTTGGCGGTACTGGCGCAACCATTCCCCATAAGGTTGCTGTTTGGCAATGCGCTGTTTAATCTCCCAATTCTTCAGCACTTCTTGGCTTTCTAAATCCACAGCAATCATTTGCCCTGGTCCGAGTCTGCCTTTTTCCAGGATGTTGGCTTCGTCTATGTTCACCACTCCTGCTTCAGAAGCCACAATAATGTAGTCATCCTTGGTAATGCAGTAACGAGCAGGTCTTAAGCCATTACGGTCTAGTGTTGCCCCAACTTTGCGCCCATCACCGAACACCAACAATGCTGGCCCATCCCAGGCTTCTTGCAAACCGCTGTAGTATTCGTAGAAATCAATTATCTCCGGGGAATTACGCAACTCTGGTTGATTCTGGTAAGCCTCTGGAACCATAATCATCAAGGCTTCCAGCGGGCTGCGTCCAGAACGCACCAACAACTCTAACACGTTGTCTAACGTAGCTGAGTCGCTGTTGTCAATGTAAACAAACGGTTTTAATTCATCAATGCGAGATTTCCAAATTGGATGATGCAAACTGGCTTCTCGTGCCATCATCCAGTTGATGTTACCTAATAGGGTGTTGATTTCACCGTTGTGACCCAAAAGTCGCATTGGTTGAGCCAGAGGCCATTTAGGCATGGTATTGGTACTAAAGCGCCGGTGGTATACAGCAAACGCGCTCTTGTATGCCGGATTTTTTAAATCCTCATAGAAGTCTCCTAATACGGCTGAACGCACCATGCCTTTGTAAACAATTGTGCGGCTTGACAGCGAGCACATGTAAAAGTCTTCAGACCAGTTGCAGTTGAGGAAATTGCGGAGCGCTTGACCAATTCGGCGGCGGGTAATATACAGATGCCGTTCTAGTTCATCGCCGCTTTTCTCTTCGGACGCTACAAAAATTTGTTCAATTTGGGGTTGATTTTCTCTTGCTTGTACCCCGAGTAATTTAGGCTGCACTGGCACTACTCGCCAACCCAGTACAGTCAATTTTTCCGACTCTGCTACTTGCTCAACTGTTGCACGAGCCTTTTGCGCTGCTTCGGGATCTTGTGGTAAAAATATCATCCCCACAGCAATGTTTTCGCTCTTAGGGAGTTGCACCCCGCGCCTAGCAAAATCGTCTTGGAACAACGTCCAAGGTATGGCGGTCAATATTCCCGCGCCATCACCAGAGTCTTGATCTGCACTACAACCGCCCCGGTGTTCTAGGCACGTCAAAGCAGCCAAAGCTTTTTCTACGATTTCATAGCTAGCATAGTTTTGGCGATGGGCAATAAAACCCACACCACATGCATCTCGTTCTTCTACGAGCCATCTTTGTCCTGGATAGATAGACCCTAAGGAAGTATCTGATGATGTCATTTTTTGTTCTTGATTCATCCGTTTTTGATTCATAGACTATCCCTGACGTCTTGGTTACAATTTTTGCGACTTTTTGTTAGGAAAATTTTGCTAAATGAGGAGATGCAGAAATATCGAGAGATACAGAATAACTGAAAATTAGGGAAAAAAAAATTTAACTTCGGGTTTAATTTTTGCTTCACCCGTGTTAAAATAGTCTCGTTATTTTTGGTGTTTATACTGAGTTAAGGAAATTACTTTTACTCCGACCGTTGTTTATCTATAATTCGAGTCGGCATCCATTTCCTCAATACTCTGTTGTTGAACGATACTTACTTTTCAGGTCTAGCGTTTCGCGGCTTACCTGAAAAAACTCAAACATATGGCTTGACTAGTTTTAAATCTAAAATTATCCCGATTTGGCAACAAAATCAGCGTATTACACTATATACCCATTTGACAATTCCTATCCTATATATCCTTAATTTTTTCTAAATTTTATTGATTGCTCATTGTCACTGTTGCTACTAATATGACTTTACGTGCACAACAACTCGCTTGGTAGCACAGAAGATTTCATCACTTCAATTCTGGCAACGAAAACTGCTGTCATATCTCAGTAGCGCTCATGTTACTTAGCGCTCGTAATTTTGAGATTTGTACCGAAGAAATTTTTTGTTGTTTTATAAAGATAAAAAGCCCATATATACAATATCACATCCCGTTCTAGATCAGAACCCATGTCATTATTTCTTGATTTTGACAACTTACGCACTACGCTTGTGTGTTGAAACTGGGTGTCGGCTTTAACATATAGGATCTATTAAGCAATTCAAAAATTTCCCTACATTAATACCCTACACCTGATAATGAGTGACTCAGTGCCGTAAGAAATTATTTTTAGATAGAAGTATATTGCGAATTATGGGAGAAATACTAACTTTTTGCCGACAGCAACACCGCAGTGCTATTCTCAATGCAGGTTATAGTAGGTTTGTCAAGGTTTTTGTGTCACCCATACTTTTGACACTACTGTGCTTAACAGCTACCTGTAGAGATGCAAAAGCACAGTCTTCTTCATTAAAGACTGGCACGACGGAGACACAAAGACACAGGAACACAGATAATTCTCCGCATCAACACGTCTCTGGGTCTCCAGGTTCTCTTGGTCAACACTCACCTCCACCTCCGGCTTTATTAGGTGTAATTTCCTATGGTACCCAAATTTCTCTTAATGGTTACACCTTATCTGGGGCTTGGTTGCAGCAACGCCAAAAAACAGGCTCGTTGAGTATTCATCTAAGTGACGGGGCAGTTAAGCAATTATTCGGTGTAGATTTATTAGATACTAGCAATCCAACGACACAACCAATACAGTGGTTTTCATCTAATACTAAACCACTCGTTTTAACGAGTTTACTTACAACAGGATATCGGTATCTAGATATTACAAATATAGCAAAAACAGCCGAATGGCAGATGCAAGCTAATGGTAAAACGTTAGTAATTACCACACCAAGCGCGAAAGTCACAAAGATTTATCAGGATAAGCAACCTGTCGGCGATCGCATGATCGTAGATTTAGATCGCCCAACCCCCTGGCAAATCACACAAGGGGTACCAGCAAGAAAACTTCAACCTCAAATAGAGGACAAGGGGATAAGGGGACAACGAGACAAGGAGAATTCCCTAACACAGCTTCCCTTATCACCGCCAGTTTCTTCCTCTCTACCAAATAGAGAGTGGACAATTACGCTTGATGCAATAGCAGATCCAACGTTGGTACAACGCTATACTCCCCCCTCTCCCTCATCCCCCTCATCCCCCTCATCCCCCTCATCCCCCTCATCCCTCTTTCCCTCCCTCCCTCCCTCATCTCCCTCATTAATACCTGAATCACTGATACAGCAAGTAGAGGTAGTTAATAATAAAACAATAATTCGTCTGAGTGTTCCTTTTGGTTTAGCTCCTCGAGTGAGCACTGTCCCTAACCCCAACCGTTTGATTGTTGAAATTCGACCTGATGCGATGGTGGAGAGAAATATTACATGGGCACCAGGGTTGATATGGCGACAGCGGTTTGTGAATTTAGGTCAACAACGCTTTCCAGTGGTGTGGTTAGAAATGAATCCTCGCGCCTCAGGGATAAAACTGAAACCGATTTGGACAAGCACGAACACCTTAGTAGGCACTGCTCACCTGATTCAAACGGCACAACAATACTCAGCAGTTGCTGCAATTAATGGTGGTTATTTTAACCGCAATAATCGATTACCTCTGGGTGCGATTCGTCGGGATGGTCAATGGTTGTCAGGTCCCATTCTTAACCGGGGAGCGATCGCCTGGAATGATTCTGGGCAATTTTACATCGGTCGTCTCAACCTGCTAGAAACTCTAATTGGTAACAATAATTTACAGTTACCAATTTTGACTCTTAACAGTGGCTACGTTCAGAGTGGTATTGCCCGTTACACCCCTGCATGGGGAGCAACTTACACTCCCCTAACTGACAACGAAATTATTCTCGTTGTCCAGAAAAACCAGGTTATCAACCAGTTAATAGGAGGTAAAGTTGGGGAAATTGCCGTTCCATTACCACAAGATGGCTACCTGCTAACATTACGTGGTAAGGCTACGAGCAGTGCTTCTAGCTTACCCGTTGGCTCTTCTGTAAAAATGACCAGTTCCACTGCTGCTGCTGATTTTAGCCGTTACCCACACATTCTGGGAGCAGGACCACTGCTTGTGCAAAATCGTCAAATTGTCCTTGATGCCAAAGGCGAAAAATTTAGCGATGCCTTTATCGCCCAAAAGGCTGTTCGCAGTGGGATCTGCACAACGACAACAGGAAATCTGATTATTGCCGCTGTACATAATCGCGCTGGCGGTGCAGGACCTACCTTAACAGAACACGCCCAACTCATGCAGCTTTTAGGATGCGTAAATGCTCTTAATTTGGATGGTGGCAGTTCTACGAGTCTTTACTTAGGAGGGCAACTCCTTGACCGTTCTCCTAATACTGCTGCTCGTGTTCACAACGGAATTGGTATTTTCCTACAACCCCGCCGCTAAGGCTTTTGCAGGAAGTAGTTAGTGAGACTTTTTGATGACTCACCTCTAACCACTGACAATTCATAGATACATAAGTAACCAATGATCCTTGACTTTAAAGCTAACAATAAGTTGCCATATGACTTGATAAAGACTTGGTGTAGACACAGTAGTTTCAGGGATTATTAATGACACTCTACTAGCTGATTTTGCTATCTTTGGCAGAAGTGGTATGAATTGCTCATCTTCGCAATTGCAACTTCGTGCCTTGTTTTTTCATCAATGGTTAAAGAGTTCTGACGGTTTGTTGTATCACAAGATGAGGTAAATATGGCTCAATTTCAAGAAGCAACACAGACTAACACATTGCCCCTTCCGCCCGCTGTTACTCCAAGAGGCGTGGCGGCTACTGAACTTCGCCCTTGGGGTTCATTTACTGTTTTAGAAGAAGGACGTGGATATAAAATCAAGCGCATTGAAGTTAAGCCCGGACACCGCCTCAGCTTGCAAATGCATCACCACCGTAGTGAACATTGGATTGTGGTCTCTGGAACAGCTAAGGTTGTTTGTGGTGAGCAAGAAGTCTTGCTGAGCAATAATCAGTCAACTTATGTACCGCATTGTACAGCTCATCGATTAGAGAATCCTGGCGTGATTCCCTTGGTCTTGATTGAAGTTCAAAATGGGGAATATTTAGGAGAAGATGATATTGTCCGCTATCAGGACGACTACGCCCGTGTTGAAGATAAAAAGAAATCATAGGGCGAGCAAAATTCGTAAAGTCATCTACACTGCTTTAACGGCTTTGAGCGAAAAAATGAATATACCGATGAGTTTCATTTCCTGCTAGCTTAGGCAAGACATGAAACTCAGGCAAAGTGTGCCCTGTTTGTGTGAAACCCGGTTTCTTGATAAAACCGGGTTTTTTAGCTCATGTGTCCGGTTTTTGGCAGGTTTATTTTTTTAACTATTTATCGAGGTTTATTAAGATTTTTGGTTAACTGTTACAAACCCGCTTGTAATATAAAATGGGTCTTTCAATTGTATTACTAGTTTTATGATTCAATTGAGCAAAGCTGCCGCAACTGAAATAGGGCGATTAAAATCAAAGCAGCAGCCAAATGTCTTGTTTCGTTTGGCTGTCAAAACAGGTGGTTGTTCCGGGTGGTATTATGATATGTCTTTTGATGAAGCGGTACAAGTAGGTGAGCGCGTTTTTGACTCACAAGGTATTCAAGTCGTTATTGATGCCCAAAGCTTAGAATACATTAAGGGGTTGACTTTGGATTATTCAGAAGATTTGATGGGCGGTGGTTTTCGCTTCCACAACCCCCAAGCAAAAACGACTTGTGGATGTGGTAACTCCTTTTCAGCAAAGAATGACGAGTGATCAAAAAGTTTGACACAAAAGCATAAAAAAAGATATAATCAGGATTTGTTAAAACTTAGACTATAGGCAGCTTCTCGCGCTGTAACTCATGCCAACTATACAGCAGCTCATACGTAACGAACGCGAACAAGCGCGTCAGAAAACCAAGTCCCCAGCTCTAAAGCAATGCCCCCAACGTCGGGGTGTTTGTACTAGGGTATACACGACCACACCGAAAAAGCCAAACTCAGCTCTACGCAAAGTAGCAAGGGTAAGATTGACCTCTGGATTTGAAGTCACAGCTTACATTCCAGGAATTGGTCATAACTTACAAGAACACTCTGTTGTGATGATTCGCGGCGGTCGCGTCAAGGACTTACCAGGCGTGAGATACCACATTATCCGTGGAACTTTAGATACAGCCGGAGTCAAAGACCGCAAGCAAGGTCGTTCCAAATATGGAACAAAACGTCCTAAAAAGTCCTAAACAATAGAGCGGGTGCGATTAATCGCATTAAACAAGATTAATCGCGTCTAGTTCTTGCTTTATAGGCGTGAAAGCGCTTTTGGCTATGATTCTGTAAAAACAGTGATCAATACATTCAAAAGCGCCTATTGACACCAATCAAGTAAGATCAATTTCCGTTCGCGGGAAGTCCAACTCTACGAACAAGGTGTATTTGTTAAAAACTTAGCTTAGAGTCAGGATAAAAACGCGATAGGATTTTTCTGGTAATACCCATCGGTCGGTCAGGGAGACGAGGCGTGAAACTGGTACAGAGAGTCTAACAAGATTGACCAACTGTATCTGCCGATGTAAAGCTCAAAGTACGCAAAACTCTATGTAATCAACACGCCTAGCAATTATGTACTTGCTGAAGGAAGTTTTTTTCAATAGAGTTCAGTCGCAGTATATAATTTTGTCGCCTCATAATAGTTGAGGGCAGCAATTTTTGCCAGTTAGGGTAGCTGCAGTTGTAGTAAAACAACCCAAGAAAGTCTGATGACGGGCAATTGCCTTTCAGAATTTCTGGTGTTCGATAGCATAAAGCATAGAATCTCGTAGCCAATTCAAAACTAAAGGTTAAGTATGTCTCGTCGTGGTGTTATTCAAAAGCGTCCGGTTCCGCCTGACTCGGTATATAACAGTCGCCTTGTCAGCATGATAGTTAGGCGGATAATGCGTCATGGCAAAAAATCTCTAGCAGCACGCATTGTTTATGATGCGATGAAAACAATTGAGGAACGGACTGGTGGCGATCCGTTGGAAACCTTTGAAAGAGCTGTGCGTAACGCCACGCCTTTGGTAGAAGTCAAAGCTCGCCGAGTTGGTGGGGCGACCTACCAAGTGCCTATGGAAGTGCGTGCCGAACGGGGGACAACCCTAGCAATGCGTTGGTTGGTTCAGTTTTCAAGGGCAAGACCAGGTCGTACAATGGCAAGCAGGCTGGCAAATGAATTAATGGATGCTGCTAACGAAACTGGAAACGCAATTCGCAAGCGTGAAGAGACGCACCGGATGGCAGAAGCCAACAAAGCCTTTGCTCACTATCGTTACTAAGTAGTAAGCCGATATATCGTGATTTGCGAGCGATATATCGTGTGTTTACTAGACAAAGACGGTTTTCCGTAAAAGATATAATATCTTAACAAAGTGTAATATACAAGATACATGAGCCGAAAACTATAGGAGGCAGCTGTGGCACGTACGAACCCGCTAGAGAAAGTACGCAATATTGGTATTGCGGCGCATATAGATGCGGGCAAAACAACGACAACAGAGAGAATATTATTTTACTCTGGGATAATTCATAAGATTGGTGAAGTTCATGAAGGAACCGCTGTCACCGACTGGATGGAACAGGAACGGGAGCGGGGAATTACCATCACAGCTGCTGCAATTACCACCAGCTGGAAAAATCATCAAATTAACATTATTGATACTCCAGGACACGTAGACTTCACGATTGAAGTGGAACGTTCCATGCGGGTACTTGATGGTGTAATTACAGTTTTATGTTCTGTAGGCGGTGTGCAGCCACAAACAGAAACGGTGTGGCGTCAAGCAGATCGCTATAAAGTGCCTCGCATCGTTTTTATCAACAAGATGGATCGCACGGGGGCGAACTTCTATAGAGTTTTCGATCAAGTGCGCGATCGCCTGCGGGCTAATGCCATAGCCATTCAGTTGCCCATTGGCAGTGAAACCGACTTCAAGGGTATTGTTGACCTGGTGAAGATGAGTGCATACATCTACACCAACGACCAAGGAACCGATATCCAAGAAGCGGAAATCCCCGAAGAACTGCTCTCTCAGGTAGAAGAGTACCGCACTAAACTGATTGAAGCAGTAGCGGAAACCGATGATGACCTGATGAGCAAGTACTTCGAGGGCGAAGAACTTACCGAAGACGAAATCCGCACAGCTCTACGTAAAGGTACGATTACAGGTAGTATTGTGCCAGTGCTTTGCGGGTCGGCATTTAAAAACAAAGGTGTACAACTGCTGTTGGATGCGGTAGTGGATTACCTACCAGCACCAATCGATGTACCGCCGATTCAAGGTACACTGCCAAATGGTGAAATTGTTGAGCGCCGCGCCGACGACAACGAACCCCTGTCGGCTCTAGCCTTCAAGATAATGGCTGATCCCTACGGTCGTCTAACCTTCGTTCGTGTTTATTCGGGTGTTCTGAAGAAGGGCAGCTATGTCCTCAATGCCACTAAGAACAAGAAAGAACGGATTTCTCGTTTAGTGATTTTGAAAGCAGATGACCGGATTGACGTAGATGAAATGCGGGCAGGCGATTTGGGAGCCGCGTTGGGATTGAAAGACACCTTGACAGGTGACACACTATCTGCTGAAAGCTCACCAGTGATTCTGGAATCGCTGTTCATTCCGGAACCTGTGATCTCGGTGGCGGTTGAACCCAAAACCAAGAACGACATGGACAAGCTTTCCAAGGCTCTGCAATCTCTGTCGGAAGAAGACCCAACCTTCCGCGTTCACGTCGATCCGGAAACCAACCAAACCGTGATTGCAGGCATGGGAGAACTCCACCTGGAAATTCTCGTAGACCGGATGTTACGCGAATTCAAAGTGGAAGCGAACGTGGGTGCGCCGCAAGTCGCTTACCGCGAAACAATTCGCAAGCCGGTTAACAGAGTTGAAGGTAAATTCATCCGCCAAAGCGGTGGTAAAGGTCAGTACGGTCACGTTGTGATCGACTTGGAGCCAGGACAACCAGGCACCGGCTTTGAATTCGTCTCTAAGATTGTTGGTGGTACTGTACCTAAAGAGTACATCGGACCAGCAGAACAGGGAATGAAAGAAAGCTGCGAATCAGGTGTTCTAGCTGGATTTCCGCTCATTGACGTCAAAGCGACGCTGGTCGATGGGTCTTACCACGATGTAGACTCTTCGGAAATGGCTTTCAAAATCGCTGGCTCAATGGCGATGAAGGAAGCAGTGCTGAAAGCTGCACCCGTCCTGTTAGAGCCTATGATGAAAGTTGAGGTAGAAGTTCCTGAAAACTTCCTTGGGGATGTAATGGGCGACCTCAATTCCCGTCGTGGGCAAATTGAGGGCATGGGATCTGAACAGGGTCTTGCCAAAGTGACTGCAAAAGTCCCATTGGCAGAAATGTTTGGCTACGCCACTGACATCCGGTCGAAGACCCAAGGTCGGGGTATCTTCTCAATGGAGTTTAGCAACTATGAAGAAGTGCCTCGCAACGTGGCTGAGGCAATCATAGCTAAAAGCAAAGGGAACGCTTAGTTAGTAAAGGAAATTAGCATTCATGGCACGCGCAAAGTTTGAACGGAATAAACCCCACGTTAACATCGGTACTGTTGGCCACGTTGACCATGGTAAAACCACATTAACAGCAGCCATTACCATGACTTTGGCGGCTCTTGGTCAGGCTGTAGCTAAAGGCTATGACCAAATCGATAACGCGCCCGAAGAAAAGGCGCGGGGTATTACCATCAATACTGCTCACGTTGAGTATGAAACTGAAAAGCGGCACTATGCTCACGTAGACTGCCCCGGACACGCTGACTACGTGAAGAATATGATCACAGGCGCTGCCCAGATGGATGGTGGTATTCTGGTGGTTGCTGCTACCGATGGTCCTATGCCCCAAACCCGCGAACACATCCTGTTGGCAAAACAGGTAGGCGTTCCCAGCTTGGTTGTCTTCTTAAACAAGGAAGACTTGATGGATGATGAAGAACTGCTGGAACTAGTGGAGCTAGAACTTCGGGAATTGCTTAGTAGCTATGATTTTCCTGGCGATGACATTCCCATTATCAAAGGATCAGGTCTACAGGCATTGGAAGCAATGACTGCTAACCCCAAAACACAAAGGGGTGAAAATAAGTGGGTAGATAAAATCTACGAACTGATGGACGCGGTAGATAGCTTTATTCCTACCCCAGAACGGGATATAGATAAGCCCTTCCTGATGGCTGTAGAAGACGTATTCTCCATCACAGGTCGTGGGACCGTAGCTACCGGACGTATTGAGCGGGGTAAAGTCAAGGTCGGCGACAACGTAGAGTTAGTCGGTATTAGAAACACTCGCGCCACCACTGTCACTGGTATCGAGATGTTTAAGAAGAGTCTTGATGAAGGTCTGGCTGGTGATAACGCCGGAATTCTGTTGCGTGGTATCCAGAAAGCTGATATTGAACGGGGTATGGTCATCGCTAAGCCTGGTTCGATTACTCCACATACTCAGTTTGAAGGTGAAGTGTACATCCTGACAGAAAAAGAAGGCGGTCGCAAGACTCCATTTTTCTCAGGCTACCGTCCTCAGTTCTACGTGCGGACAACTGATGTGACTGGCACCATCAATGCCTTCACCGCTGATGATGGTAGTGCGGCGGAAATGGTGATGCCCGGTGACCGCATCAAGATGACGGTGGAACTGATCAACCCGATCGCGATTGAGCAAGGAATGCGCTTTGCTATTCGTGAAGGCGGTCGTACCATTGGTGCTGGTGTTGTTTCCAAAATCGTCAAGTAGCACCTTTGCACTTTAATTAAAAGAGGAGCAGAGATGGTATAATATACGCTCTGCTCTTTTCGCGTCTATGAACGCGTTATGCACTAGGAGTGGGGATGGGCAAGGATATTAAGTGTCGCTAGTCCTCATGCCCCTTATCCCCACGATATCTTAAACCCTATGCCTGCGGCGAACGTGAAGGCGTAGGGTTCAGTGTGCAAGGCAGCACTAACCTGGGATCCCCGAGTTCCCCAATCCCTAACTAACCACTCATCCGAACCAAAACAATTAAAGATGGCAACTCTACAGCAGCAAAAGATTAGAATTCGCTTACAGGCTTTTGACCGCCGCTTGCTTGATACATCTTGCGAGAAGATTGTAGACACAGCAAACCGCACCAATGCAACAGCGATAGGACCTATTCCTTTACCCACCAAACGCAAAATCTACTGTGTGTTGCGATCGCCCCACGTAGATAAGGACTCACGGGAACATTTTGAAACTCGCACCCATCGTCGGATTATCGACATCTACCAGCCTTCTTCTAAAACTATTGATGCCTTGATGAAACTGGATCTTCCATCCGGTGTGGACATCGAAGTGAAGCTGTAATTATTCATTAGTCAGAGGTTATAGGTTAGAGGTTAATCGTATTTTTTAACAACCAATAACTCAAAACTCTCAGATCTTGCATCTGCTTTTTCGTCCAGCAAGAAATAAATTTTCCGGCTAATAGCTCAAGTAAACTAAATCTGGCTGGATATATTTCAGTCCGTTTTAACGGACGTGTGGTGCGTGATCCTTCAACTTGAGTTCAAGGTGTACTCACCACTAAGGTGCAAGATCTAACAACAAAAGACAAGAATTTAATTGTATAAACAATGACAAAGCCTTGAAGAAATATATTTCAGGGCTTTTTATTAGCTTTAAAATTGAAATGATAGAATGAAGAAAAAGCACGGGAAAAGCAGAGAATAAAAGCTTTTTAGGATTAAATTTATACCAAGGTAACAATGACATCCTCTTCTAAAATTGCAGTTTGCGAACTACCTCTGTTCCCGTTACCGGAAGTCGTTCTCTTTCCGACAAGACCCTTGCCTTTGCATATCTTTGAATTTCGCTATCGCATCTTGATGAACACAATTTTGGAGAGCGATCGCAGGTTCGGGGTCTTGATGGTAGATCCGATCAGAGGTACGATTGCCAATGTGGGCTGCTGTGCGGAAATCATTCATTATCAGCGGCTACCAGATGACCGAATGAAAATGCTGACGTTGGGTCAACAAAGATTTCGTGTCTTAGAGTATGTTCGTGAAAAGCCATATCGAGTCGGTTTGGTTGAGTGGATTGAAGACCATGCTCCCGCAAAAGATTTACGACCATTGGCTACTGATGTAGAACAGCTGCTGCGAGATGTTGTGCGTCTGTCAGCCAAGTTAACAGAGCAAAACATCGAACTGCCAGAAGATTTGCCAGATCTACCAATAGAGCTATCTTACTGGGTAGCGAGTAACCTTTACGGTGTTGCTACAGAGCAGCAGGCATTGCTAGAAACGCAAGACACTGCTGCTCGCTTGGAACGCGAAGCAGAAATTTTGACTTCTACTCGCAATCACCTGGCTGCTCGTACCGTTCTCAAAGACACCTTGAATCAGAAGTTGTGAATCAGAAGTTGTAAATCGTAAGTGGTTATTAGTTATTAATCATTTATGTCCTAACAACTAACTATTAACCACTAACACCTTTATTGAGGGCACTAATAGGCAAAACGTTGTAAGTGCCGAAGATTTTTAAGATCTCTGTACAGGGAGATATTTCTGCTAAAGCAGATTGAACTTGTGGTTCAGATGCATCTGCTTCCATATCTAAAAAAAATAAATATTCTCCAAGAGAACGCTTCGTCGGACGAGACTCAATTTTACTGAGATTGATGCCTATATGAGCTAACACTTGTAAAGGTTTTGCCAAGGCTCCCGGTATATTAGCAGGAGTACTGAAAGCAAGCGAAGTGTGGCTGCTACGTCCCGAACAACTGGGGCGGGCTTCTGGGATGTGACTTTGGCTTACCACCCAGAAGCGAGTACAGTTTTCCGGATAATCGTTAATACCGCTAGCTAGTATAGGCAGGTTGTATAGTTGCGCCGCACGTTGAGATGAGATAGCCGCCACCGTCAAGTCCTGCTCTAGTTGCAGGAGTGCCTCGGTTGTGGAATTGGTTGGAATGAGCTGTACATTTGGGAGTAACCGCTCCAGCCATCCCTGACATTGCGCTAGGGCTTGCGGGTGAGAATAAACTGTTTTGACTTCCTCCAAGCTCTGAGCGCAGGAAATTAATGTATGAGCAATTGGCATGATCAAAGCCAACTGAATTTGCAAACTATCTAGCTGCCACAGTGTATCCAGCGTCATGGTCACACTGCCTTCAATAGAATTTTCCACAGGCACAACAGCCAACTTTGCCTGACCTTTATCGACAGCGCGCAATGTCTGAGCGATGCTGGGATAAGGGCATAAGATAGCTTCAACTCCTGTACTTTTAGTAAGCCAATTCAGATAAAGAAGAGCAGCTTGTTCTGCGTAAGTGCCAGGAGGTCCTAAATGTGCAATAGATAAAGTCATAGAGTTTAGTTTTGTGTGGATCGTTTGATTTGTATTCAATTTTATGGGTCGTAATCAGACATCATAAACTTCTTTCCACACGAATCATTAATTAAGTCATAACCAATGACTGATAACATAATTTCTTAAGAAAAGATTACAATTATTTAACACATATTTTAATATGCTCATGCCTACTCAGTTTACTGCCTCTCAATCGGTTGAAATTGCTATCCCAGAGCAACCTATTCCAATTCACCACTACTTGCGTCAGCCTCAACGCTTGGTTAACGCTTTAGTTGACCCTACTCGTATTCAGCAACTGAGTACGGAAATTTTTCGCCTGAAAATGCGTCCTCTAAACTTTATGTCGCTCAGCATTCAACCAACTGTAGACATGAGAGTCTGGGCTGAATCAAATGGAACGGTTCATGTGCGATCGCTAAGTTGTGAAATCCTTGGTATAGAGTATATCAACCAACGCTTTGCGTTAAATTTAAAAGGGCATTTGTCTCCTGAGCAGCAAGGTATTAACACCCTTTTAAAAGGAAGAGCCGATTTAGAAGTGTTAGTAGATTTACCACTGCCATTTTCTTATATGCCCAAGCCAATATTAGAAGCAACAGGCAATGGTTTGCTCAAGAGTGTTTTGTTAACTGTTAAGCAAAGATTGCTACATCACCTCCTAGCAGATTATCGCCGTTGGGTAATGTTGCAAACGCCAGAAAAAGGGCTTGATGATCAAAGTATCCCTATCTTCAATCCGGAGTAGTTATTGGAAGGTTTTAGTATTTTTTAACACATTATGTTGACGAAAGCATACCTTAGATATACGCAAATGTCAATACAGCATTTGATAAATTTGTGACTTTATACTTTGTAGCTGTGCTAAGGCGCTCACAGGTAGGAGCTTTACCAATTTGTGAAAATTGTGTAGTAAAGAAATTTGTGTTTATCTGTACAAATCTATGGTTCTACCAAGCGTGAAAAAAGAATGCAACACATGAATAATACCCCTGCCTAACCCTCCCCGAGCTTCGGGGAGGGTGTCCGATAGCGCGGGTGGGGTTATCTGTGGCAAACATTTTTTGAATTACTCCTGTCACGCTCATTCGCTGCTAGACATTCCCGGAGCGTAGATTACCTATTAACGTAGACGCAAGAGCGGTGAGCGAGCGAGGAGTTCTGTTGGAGGAGCCAGCGCGAATGACGTGAGTCCAGCGCTGCAGGAGGGTTTCCCGCTCTCACGGCGACTGGCGTTCGCGTAGCGTGCCGAAGGCATACCCGAAGGGCTTTCCCGACCCAGGCGACTGGCGTATACGCCACCACTAACCCCTCCCCGATATTTTGGCGTAAGCCAAAGCCGGGGAGGGGTTCTACGAGAATAGAAACTAATCCACCGGACTTGATATTACCTATCAGGAACTGAAATTATTTGTTTTTCTTGTTTGTTTGAGAACACTCTGAATCAGAACTGAGTACGGTCATCTGACAAGGACGAAAGGACGTGCGATGTAATGGTGAAGGTCCGTACTGTTGTAGTGCCATCAGATGTCGTTTACTTCCATAACCCTTGTTGCGTTCCAAGTCATACATAGAGTACTTTGAGGCAAGGCGAAGTATCAAGTCATCACGCCAAACTTTAGCAACAATGCTAGCAGAGGCAATAGCAACAGAGCGCTCGTCCCCCTTGACTATCGTTTGTTGCGACAGTGGCAAGTCTTTTACTAACTGATTGCCATCAATCAAACACAGAGCAGGCTGCACTTTTAGCTTGAGAATAGCCCGCTTCATTGCTAGCATCGTTGCTTGGAGAATATTCATTTGGTCAATCTCGGCTGTTGAAGCAAAACCGATTTTCCAGTCAATAGCCAGCGCCCAAATGAGCTGCGCTAGCTGCACTCTTCGAGAACTAGACAGCTTTTTACTATCTTTAATTTGGGCTGCTATGAGTTCTGGCAAAGCCGTATCTGGTAGTATCACTGCTGCAGCCACTACAGGACCAAACAGAGACCCTCGCCCCACTTCATCCACGCCTGCAATCAGCCCTTCAATGCTTGAATGCGTGGAAAACTCCAGCCACTTCATCTCTTTCATGGACGCTGGCGATCGAATAGAAGCAACAGCTTGCTCCGGTTCTATCATAAGTTTGTTAACTTTCAAATTCAGTGGATTTACTTACTCCACAGAGGAAGAACGACGGCGACGGCGGCGCTTATCGCTTAAGTTGCTGCTAGCTTCACTTTCATCCGTCATCAACTCAACATCCTGTCGCTCAGTTACAGCTTCTGGCTCGGGTTCGCTTGGTGGCTCAACTACTGTGACAACAGCGCTTGCTCTTTCAGAGACAGGTGCTCTTTCAGAAACAGGTGATTCTGAGGTTGATTCAGTCGGTGGAGCAGGGTTTTGCCCAGGTAAGGTGACGTTGATAATCACAGACTTGGGATTTCTGACCTCCCGACCCAACTTTTCCAACGGAGAAACTCCCATCTGGGCGTAGACATCCTGTTCCTCGGGCGACATCTCTACAGTCACAATTTCTGGTGGTTCTACCACTGGCTTGACTAGCTCTACCTTAGTCACTTTGCCACGCTCGGCTCTATCACCCCAAGAAGGTTTGCTAATACTGGGTGGAGGTACTTCTGATGGGGCTCCAAGTTCCGCATCGTCATCCATTTCCAAGTCTGGCTCGTTCAGAAACGCCAGGGGGTTTGCCACAATCCGTGGCTCATCTTTGCCATTTCCCCCATTTACCCTCTCTACGCGAGTGCTGCGGCGGGTACGACGCTTTCTGCTGTCGCCAATTTCTTGATAGCTAGGATGATTAACCAGACCCGAGGCACTCAAGTCATTGTCAGTCTCGTATGCTTCTCCATATCCTTCATAGCTTTCCCGTGCTTCAACCGGTCGAGCAACTGGCAGACGTGGTTCCCTATGAGGCACCGAGGATACAAGGCGGTCTGGTAATTCTGTTGGTGCTAGTGGTCGGCTTTCTGTTTCTCCAGGTAAATGGACAGTATGCCCTAAACCACCACAAGTGGGGCAAAGTTTACCAAACAATTCGTAAATGTTTTGACCTTGACGCTTGCGGGTGAGTTCAACCAAACCCAACTCAGTAAGTTGGGCAATCTGAGGACGAGCTTTGTCTGCTTTGAGTGCTTTATTAAAATGTTCTAGAACATGTAGTTGGTCACGCCGCGATTCCATATCAATAAAATCAACGACAATCACCCCCGCAATATTCCGTAGCCGCAACTGACGGGCAATTTCTGTAGCGGCTTCGCAGTTTGTCCACAAAACAGTTTCCCTAGCAGTTGCCGATCGCGTGAACGAGCCAGAGTTGACATCTATCACTGTTAATGCTTCTGTCGGCTGAATAATAATGTAGCCTCCAGAAGGTAAGTCTACTCTGGGTTTGAGCGCTTCTTTAATTGCAGCATTAATACGGAAGTACTCTAATATCGGAGCGCGATCGCGGTGATGGTCGATTAACAACCCTTGTGGTGTTTGCCCGCCACTCCAGTTCTGCAAGTACTGCTTCACCCGCTTCAAACCAGTACTCGAATCTACTACAATCCGATTGACATCTGCGCCGTACATATCCCGTAGCACGCGCTGGATAAAATCATCGTCTCGATTCAAGAGCGCTGGGGGACGTGTTGATTGCGCTTCTTGTTGAATTGCTTCCCATTGCCTTTGCAGCGATTCTAAATCTTCGATAATCGCTTCTTCTGGCTTGCCCTCGGCTTCGGTACGAACCAGCAAACCCATTCCTGCTGGTTTAATTAAAATTGCCAGCGCACGTAAACGGTTGCGCTCGGTTTCACTTTTAATCCGACGTGATAAATTTACACCCCTACCGTATGGCATCAGCACTACGTAGCGTCCGGGTAAGGTGATGTTTCCCGTGAGCCTGGGTCCTTTAGTACCCGTTGGCTCTTTCATCACTTGTACTAATACTTTTTGCTGCGGCGTTAATAATTCTGTAATAGCTGCTGCTGTCCGCCTCAGCCTTAAAGGTCCTAAGTCTGTAACATGAATAAAACCATTACGTTCTGGATCACCAATATTCACAAAAGCTGCATCTATCCCAGGTAGTACATTTTCCACCACTCCTAAGTAGATGTCACCGATTTGGTGATGACCTGTGGCGACAACGAGTTCTTGTATTTGGTCTTCCGAAAATACTGCAGCAATTTGATGCTGTTCCGCGATGATAATTTGTTTTGGCATTCAATTATTTTCCTCAAGAACTGGCAGCACAAACAGACTATTCCGGGGTTTGTTATACCTCTCGTCCGGACAAGCCCACTCATGCGCTGCTTTTTAAAAATTGCGCTTGTTCGCTCAAACTTAGGGAGCTATTTACGCGCTCGACTGCGTTTACACTGTTGATTCTTCCAGAACGGCTGCATATTATTTAAGCAATTAAATCAACCGTCCATGGTTAATTTTTTGATCCAATACCTTTTTCCTGGAGAGTCCTGAGTTCCTGAGTCCTGAGTCCTGAGTTGTGAGTCATAAAGTCTTGAGCTCTGGGTAATTTACACTCAGCACTCGCGCTCTGGTTACTCAACACTGTCTCAGCACTCGCACTCTCGATACTTGGCACTACATTATGGATTGGGCGTTCAAATTAGTTTTAAAAATCATAAAACCTTGCGTTCGTTTTGGAAAACCATCCCCACGCGCGGGGTGGGAGGAAACACGACTCGGCATTTTTAAATGCCGTCCCCAACCGGGGAGGACAAGTAGAGGAGTAGTACTTGTCCATTTCCCTGTAATGCCGGGAACGCAGGTGCTACTCCATTAAAGTTAGCTTTTCCCAAGGGGAGACGCTACGCGAACGACAAAGTTAACGGTCGGTAACTATATCGGAGACACTGACTTAACCCAATAAATCTGTTTAATCCCCAATTTCTAGAAGCTCAGGACTAGCACTCTCCCCCAAGGTAGGACTTGAACACTTGCCGTTAACGTAGTACACAAGGTACTCAGTCTGGTCAACTATCGACTTGAGCGTGAGCTAGAAGCCCACGACTTCTAGTCGTGGGTTGTTGACATCAGAGAAGCCGACGAAGCTTGCTCTTGGTAATTGCTGATTCACGAGCTTTGAGCTTAAAGAGAGTGTTATTTGATCTGCCTGGTGTTTGTCTGGGATAAAAAACCCGCGCTTAGTTTCACTTCTTTTATCTTTGCTTTTGCGCCCTGAGTACCAGGGTAGTGAATCAGTTTACTCAATGCAGCGCCAGAAAATTTCTCTTCATCTCATTCTAACGCAACCTTGTCAAAAATCAATTTCCAAGATCTGCTAAGACAGGGCAACCACAAGCAAATTGCCCCAAGCGATTAAACTCCCAAAATCAGCCGATTTCGATGAATTTGCAGCAGATGAAAATCTGTACCTGCGACTTGTTCTAGCATAGAGAGGATTTGTTCGGGACGCAATAGCACCCCGTCATGACGACAGCTGCCCACATAACGCAGGATAACTGTAGACTCTTCCTGATGCTCAGGGCGTTTTGGTAACTCAAATAATTCTAACTCAAACAAGCGATCGCGCAGATTTACCAACTGAGTTTTGCCTGACTTGGTTGTGTGTTCCCACAAAATCTCATCTTGGGCTTTGATGGCGTCAATCCAGCTTTCCCATTGTATCGGTGTCGTCTCCTGCTGACAAGCCACGGTGATTAAATACTCCGCAGCCTCCAGAAGTTGGTTAGCCGAACTCGCTTTTAAATCGAGCTGTTCCACCTGATATATAGGAATGTCTAACGGCAAAGCCTTAGCCAGTTTTTGGCGGAAAGTCTCCACATCAACTGGCTGTGTTAGCTCAAAATCGACAATTTCACCAGTGCTTGTAACTCCCAAAGGCAAGGCATGTGCAATGGAAATGCGGGGGGTAGGATGAAAGCCACCAGTAAAAGAAACTGGCAATCCTGCTCGCCGTACACTTCTATCAAATAGGCGCATCAAATCTAGATGACCTACTAAAGCCAAACCGCCCAGCTTACCAAACCAGACACGCAGCCGTTGTGCCTTGGTAGTATTTGGGACAAACTCACCCGCAAATTCCGGGATAGAAGGCGGCGAAATGACAACATTATGACCAAAGTCAGTGCCGCAGACACCACAGTGAGAACAACCTTCAAAAGAGCAATCTGGTACAGTTGCTGCTTCTAAGGCACGTTGCAAGTCTTCCTTGAGCCATTTTTTATCAATACCAGTGTCGATGTGGTCCCAAGGTAGGGGGGCGTCGAGGGGGGATGAGGGGGATGAGGGGGATGAGGGGGATGAGGGGGATGTTACTTGCTTATCTTCCTCATCTTGTTTCCCAAACAAATTCCACTCGCCTTTCTCGACTTGGCGGTATTTCCAGTCTAAGCCAGCTTCCCAAATGGCTTGTCCCCAAGCACTAAAAGCTTTTTCGACACTATCATACCAAGAATCCATGCCTGCCCCTAATTCCCAAGCACGACGCACTACGGGGGCAAGAGAGCGATCGCCTCTGCCAATAAAATCTTCCATTGCTGAAATACGGACATCGGTGAAATTCACCTTGGCTGCTTTGATTCGCCGGAATGCTTGCCGCAGTAATGCTTGCTTGCGCTCAAACTCAGCCGTGGAAACCGAGTGCCACTGAAAAGGCGTATGGGGCTTGGGTGTGAAGTTAGAAATGGTCAAGTTAAATGACAGCGGTCTTCTGCCTTTTCCTCGACACTCCCGTTGTAACCAGCTGACTGTTTCCGCAATGCCTAACACATCGGCATCGGTTTCACCAGGCAAGCCGATCATGAAATACAGCTTAATTTTATCCCATCCTTGTTCCCAAGCTGTTTTTACACCCCGCAGCAGTTCTTCGTTGGTCAAACCCTTGTTGACTATGTCCCGCATCCGTTGGGTTCCAGCTTCTGGAGCAAATGTCAGTCCCCCTTGCCGCGTTCCGCCTAGGATATTGGCAATATTTTCATCAAATCTGTCAACTCGTTGGCTTGGTAGAGTCAGGGAAATATTTTCATTTTTTAACCGATTTTTTATTTCCGTCCCTACTGCCGGCAGGGATAAATAATCAGAACAGCTCAGGGATAGTAAAGAAAATTCGTTGTAACCGGTTTGCCGCATTCCGGAATCTATCGCTTCCACCACATCCGCTGGTTCCACATCCCGCGCTGGTCGGGTGAGCATTCCTGGTTGGCAGAAGCGACAGCCGCGAGTACAACCGCGCCGAATTTCAATTACCAACCGATCATGCACCGGCTCAATGTAGGGTACTAGCCCAATCGAATACGCTGGTATTGGGGTTGCAACCCGCCGCACAATTCGTTTTGGGACATTTGGCTGGTTGGGATGAACTGAACCATCAGAAGCCATGTCGTAAAACTGCGGAACATAAACGCCTGGTATCTGCGCTAAATCCAGCAATAATTCTTTACGGCTCAGCCTAGCTTTTTTCCCCTCTTCCAACACTAAGCCAATTTCTGGCAGCAGTTCCTCGCCATCTCCTAAAGCGAAGAAATCGAAGAAGTCGGCGTAGGGTTCAGGATTGGATGTCGCCGTCTGTCCCCCAGCAAAAATCAACGGGTAAGAAAAGGATGGGGGGGATGAAGAAGATGTTGCTTCCTCATCTCCCTGGTCTCCCCTTCCCTCCGCTTCTAGGCGTTCTCGCCAAGTCAAAGGAATGCCAGCCAAATCCAACATTTCTAGAATGTTGGTTGCTCCCAGTTCATAACTGAGGCTAAAGCCCAAGATGTCAAAGTCCGTTAGCGATCGCCTTGACTCTACGGCAAACAACGGTGTTTTTGTTGTCCGTAGTTTTGCTGCTAGATCCGGTCCTGGTAGGTAAGCGCGATCGCATAACTGGCGCGGTTGGGAATTCAAAATATTATAGAGAATAATATGCCCTAAGTTCGATGCACCTACTTCATAAACTTCTGGGTATGTCAATACCCAGCGGATCTCTGCCGTATTCCAAGGCTTGTGAATCGCTAAGAGCTCGTTACCTAAGTAACGAGCTGGTTTTACAATATCCGATGTGATTAACTTTTCAACTGCAACAGCCACTGTGGTATCTTTTCGCTACCTTAATTACAGCTACTCACCTCCAACATTAGCATTTATTAGGTGTTTCAAGAGAACTACTCGTTTCCCTTAAGACTTTTTTAGGCATAAGTCAGTGTTGCTTCTTGATTGGAGAGGTAAGCCGCTTCAAACGCGGCTTTCCCTTCAAATATCTCAAAAACCCTATCTACTTGGGTCAGTTCAAATATAATTTTGAGTGACGGTGAAACCGAGCAAAGGCTGAAGCGCCGTCCTAGCTTTTGAGCCAGTTTGAGCGCAGACACTAATGCCATCAAGCCTGCACTATCTAATGATTCTACATGCTCTAAATTCACGAGCAAGATAGAAATTCCATCTTGTGCTAGCGCTTTTGTTAATTTTGTTTCAAATTCTAAAGCGTTTTTGGCATTTAGGCACCCATGAGGACTAATAACAGTTATTTTTGGATAGTCTAGTACTGCTTGCATCGTTACATCCTATTAAAGTTATCGAACTTTAAAGTTAGATGTATTTGACCATAAACTTTTTTTTCTCACATCGACCATTCGTATTACGTCTCTTTGCTGAATCTTTATTGCTATTGCGTTACTCTTTAAAGATTGTCATAAACGCAAGAAAATTTGTGTTTAAATATACTTTTTTTACTTTTTAAACAAATATAATCTCCACAAGCAGCCGCACAGGTGAGGATGAATAGCTTGTTCTAGTTATAAACTTTATTTATCCTAGAATTCTATTTGATTTGTATTCAAATACCTATCAAGCTAATAACCTTACGTTATTGCTTGATTATTGCTAGACACCTGGCTCAACAGTGAACCATGTCCTCAAATAGCTGTGATCCAGGTCACAGCTATAGGACTGTTTGGATCACTTTTTATACCAAATGTTACCCTGGATAATGACTACTTATATAGTTGGTTTAATCCCTATGAGAACAAAATACTCTATTCGTCTATTGGTAGAAAAAGCTCTCGATATTAAAAAGTTGACTCCTGAAATTGAAAATGAAATTAACTCAGAACTGACCGAAATGGGTTATATTTCTGACGTGGACTACGAAGCCTTGGAACTATTAATGGCAGAGATGGACGCTGGTCGCATTCAGTTGGTTTCAAGTTTAGGCTTGTTATCTTGAGGGCTTGGCATTAGAGTTGCTTTAAATTGAGTTAATTTCAATCAAGAGTAAAGTCATGAAACTTCAATATAAGCAACAGAAATTATAGTAACGGTAGCGACGATACTTTAGCAGTGTCACAACTCGTGTTTTTTGTAAGATTAATCATATATTTCGTTGCAGGGAGTTAACCAAGAGGATAATGCTTCCACATTTGCATTAATCAGTAGTTATCCCCATGTAATTAGCTCCACCCTTAGAAAAAATTCCTCTCTACCTGTTCGCTGAAATTAACCGCAAGCAAGATAAACCTGTTGTTGAGAGAGTAAAGATTTTTAATAAGGCAACGCTTAGAACCTGAAACAGAAATCATTTCTTCCATTGGTTCCAAGGAAGCCATTTACAATACATTTTTACCTTCTTCCCGGTCTAAGATTAGTTATTTTCTTGCTATGCGCCGTATGCGATCGCTATGGATAACGCCACGCCTTAGGGCTATCGGGTACGTGTTCTAGCCTATGGCTTGCGCCGTAAGTCCTGCGGAGAGGCTATGCCGTAGGCGGTTTATTAAATCGGTACTCTTCTACCGGCAAGGGAGTAGATTTAGTTTAAATGGGAGATTACACCCTGATAGCAGAACTAGGTTATCCCGTCTACCGTACATTTAATATTTTTACTGGTAGTAAACCTTTTGCCATGCCCCTAAAGATAGAAAATAAATTTTTTCCTGACCTCAATGCTATTCCTTCAGAAGGATGTAGGCATTCGCTACTGTTGCTTAGGGAACTGAGGATTGGATAGGCAAGAATTTACCCAATCCCTAATCCCTAATCCCCAATCCCTAATCCCCCTTTTTGTGCTAGCCAAATTTCGTGAATAAAGTGATTGAATTGTTGCTTGGCAACACAGATCTGTCCAGGTTTTGGTTCTTTTGCCAAAACCTGACTCAAAAAACTAATAACTTCTGTGTCTAAGGCAGGTTGAAATAAATTAACAGACCAAAGCAGGTCAGATGTATCTCGTAGATCAGTGAGCTGCGGCGGTTCTTGGGTAAAGTTGACTAGCAGTAAAGGACGCACCCAGCACAACTGACGAGAAACCACGACTTGAATGACTTCTGCATACAGCTTCATGTCGCCATGCTCTAAAGACACAATTTGTCCTGCTTGAAACTCCAAAGTCATCTCCATAGTCACACGGATGATAGCGACAAGTATATTTTTATTGGTTATTCAATTTTAAGGGGATAGCGCGAAAGGCGCAGTCAAACCTGTGCAGCCATCAGTCCAAAGTAGCAAAAAATTTGAGTACCCCGTTATTTGTGTGTGTATGTTATAAAATGGGTTAATAAGTGTTAAGCAATTTTTGGACAAAAATTCTGTTGTAGTAATTCATTCACAAAAGAGCAAAGAACAGTGTCAGTCGAAACCATAGAGAAGCGTTCAACATCCCGCAAGCTAGCGCCTCGGTATCGCGTTTTGCTCCATAATGACGACTACAACCCTATGGAGTATGTGGTGCAGGTTCTACTAACCACAGTACCGAACCTCACCCAGCCTCAGGCTGTTAGTATCATGATGGAAGCTCATACCAACGGGCTAGCCCTAGTCATTACTTGCGCTCAAGAACACGCCGAGTTCTATTGCGAAACCTTGAAAAATCATGGTTTGAGTAGCACAATTGAACCTGAAGAATAAAAGGTTATAGGCAATAGATAGATTGTTCAAAACAAATCTCCTCCGTTTGTCCCAGTACCCTGCCCCTATTAGGCTCGGTGCATTTATATTGACTTTGTTGGTACTCTGGTTGCCTTTCGCGGCACCGATTTACTTACTCGTGCATGATGCCAACTTAGTCAGTATATTGACAATGGTGCTGCTGTATGTTGAGTTTATCCTTCTACTCAGACTGTGGGGCAAGTACGTTTATAATCAACCTCAGTTGCTACGGCATTATGGCTTAGAACTGACGCGACTCAATGGCGTAGAACTGCTGCGCGGTTTGGCTATTGGGATTATTAGTATTCTAATTTTGTTTGGGTTACAAAGTAGCTTGGGTTGGCTTGTGTGGCAACAACCCAAAGTTTTTTTTCTCAAGCTGGTTTTAGAAAGTTTAATTGTTGGTTTGGGCGTTGGGTTTGCCGAAGAATTATTGTTTCGAGGCTGGTTGCTGGATGAGTTGGAACGGGATTATAGCAAAAGTGTAGCCTTGTGGGTTGATGCGGTTGCTTATGCGGCATTACACTTTATAAAGCCGCTGGAGGCAATTATTCATACACTACCGCAATTCCCAGCCTTAGTCATACTAGGGTTAACGCAGGTATGGGGAAAGCGTTGGCGTAGGGGACGCCTCGGTTTACCCATTGGATACCACGCGGGTTTGGTTTGGGGTTATTACATTATTAACGTGGGTAATTTGATTACGTATACAAAAAAAGTGCCAGAGTGGATAACTGGAATTGATCGCAATCCACTGGCAGGGGTGATGGGTATATTACTTTTAAGTGCGATCGCCCTCAGCGTGCGAGGATTCCTCAACAATGGACAGATTTCAAAGAACAACCCTGGTTAAATTCAGCTATATAAATCTCATCTGCTGAAGGTGCTTGTTGTTAATTAGCCATTTACAAAGCCATCTCCAACACTGTTCCCACCACGCATGCTCGCTCCAAATTCACTCCACTTAAATTCGCACCGTGGAGTTCAGCACACAGTAAATTCGCACCCGTCAAATTCGCACCCGCAAGATTTGCAGAGCGCAAGTCGGCTTCTTCCAAATTTGCCTCACTTAACAACGCCCCTTGCAAATCTGCACGACTCAAGTCTGCACCTTTGAGATTCGCCCCAGTCAAGTTCGCGCCTCGCAAGTCAGCACCTCGAAAGTCAACACCCTGCAAGTTGACATTCATCAAATTAGCACCGCTCAAGAAAGCACCAACAAACGACACTTCACTGAGTCTTGCTCCCATTAAGTTAGCACCACGTAAATTGCTACCCCGTAAGTCAGCACCCGTCAAATCTGCTTGCATCAAATTTGCTCCCATCAGGTTCGCCCGCAAGTCGCTTTCTATGAGGTTGGCTCCCATCAAATTGGCACCTTCTAAATGTCCACCTTCGAGTTTGGAACCTGTAAAAGTTGTCCCGACAAGGTGAGCGCCAGCAAAATTGATGCGATTTAAGTCAGCATTTGATAAATCTTCGTCTTCTAAATCTACTCCTGGCAAGTGTTTGAGTTTTCCTGAGCGAATTTCTTCAATATTCATATAAATTCTGCATTATCAAGATTATTAAATTTCGCGCAAAGACGCAAAGACGCAAAGAGTTTCTTAGCGTCTTTGCGCTTTGATTATTATTGCCTGTAACTGCTCTTAATCTCTCCACTCTTACTTTCGCTATCTAGCCTACTATTAAGTAGCCACATACCAGTACTAACTTTGGGTGTCATCAAAGGTAAGTCGAGTCCCTGTTGCAAACCCATAACTAATAAAGTTAGAGTATCTACAAGTTTGGGGTCAAAGCGATACGATTGTAATTGTTTGCACTCTTCTAAAGCTTGAGTAAATATTTCCTCGGGACTTAAGTGAGAGGTTTTTTTCTGATTAACGCGCCACTGGAACTCTGCTACTAATGCGAGAATTCTTGACTCTAAGGGAATTTCATCTCCAGCTAACCCCGCTGGCTCGCCTGTACCATCCCACCACTCGCTTTGATGTGTAAGAATTTGTGCGATCGCCCGCAGTCTTGGCATTGTTCGCAGTACCTGCGCTCCTGGTACTAACGGACAAGTCAAGGGACAGCAGGGTGCATCTTCTTGGTAGCGGGTGGAACTACCAGGAGAAAGAACGCTTTCGGCTCTTTGCAATGGATCTATACGTTGCAGCAACCCTGCTAGGCGTAGACGTTTCGTTTGCCACGCGGGAAGATCCAAAAGTTGCCCCATTGTTTCTGCCAATGCTACCACTTCCGCTGCTGCCATTGGATTGGTAATATCGGCAGCATCTATCATTTGCGCCATCCGTAAAAATGCTTGGATTTCGTTGGAAACCAAATTCCGATCCAGTGCTTGGTGGCGAGTTGCTGTGGGGACAGATATATTCACTTGCCCCGTTTGAAGGTAATCTACTACCAGGGAAACCACTGCACTCAAGTCTTCCGGTGTGGCAAGCCGTGGCTGGATTGTGTCTTTGTGTGCCTTAAGTTCTTTTGCCAGTTCTGGGTTGTAGCTTTCGATGTGGGAAATTGCTAATTCTGCTGTTTCTTGGACTAACTCCGGCTCAAATGTCCACAAACCGTAGAATTTTCGCTCTACATCGGATGCAGGTAATCCGCTGGAACCATAATCAGCTTCTGATAATTCTTGACAAATTACCATTGCTGTGTATTTGTGTGATAGGATAATCAAATGCCACTCCTGCGCTACTGGATCGGCTGGCTCTATGGCGACTAGGTTGACATTGGGCAACTGGCTTGTATAATGTTCGGCAAAGCTTGTATCTGGGGCTGCCATTATGGCAACTTGGGTAGCTTTTTTGGCGATATCTGCGTATCTTTCAGCTTCTTGCAGATACCACTTTCCCTGTTGGAAGGCTGTGATGACTAAGGGTGTACCGTCGTTTTTTAATATGTGGTCTTCCAAAGCATGGCACAGGGAAACCAGAGTATGTTTATAGTAGACACCGAATTGAATTGGTCTTTTACTATAGCGATGGGCTGTTTCTAGCTTTTGTAAAATTGAGCCTTCTAACATGAGATTTGATTAAATGAACCGCAAAGCGAGCAGAGGACGATGAGGAGGATAACGAGAAGGTGACTCCCCTATCTCCCTTATCTTCCTCATATCCCCGTGTTTTCTATGATACGCTGACGAGTTGTTTTTCTTTCGTCTCAACGGGTGCAGAAAGTGCTTCTTCTAAGTCGGCACAACCCAGTTTTTCTTCTAATATTTTCATGACTTCGCGTCCGAAATCGTTAGGATTTTGTCGCCAAGCTTGTAAACAGACTTGCCCAAAGAATGAACCGAGAGGTTCGGGGTTCCAGAGCATTTTCTGGACTGTCCAAGGTGTAATGTTCATTGGATCATACCCTGGTTTAAGAATATTTTCTTTGAAGGCATATTCTTCGAGGTGGGTATGGGGTTGCAAACCAATGAAGAAAATCGCAGGTTCGACTTTATCCGCACCGAAGATGCGTTCTAGTTCACGGTGGTAGGCGATGGTTTGGCGAATGGTTTCGGGACGTTCGTCAATGACGTTAAATGAGTAATTGACGGAAACTAAGTCGTTGAATCCAGCAGCTTTCAAGTCACGGCAGTTTTGCAAGACTGTTCGCAGGTTGTAGCCCATGCGCATTTTGCGCACGAGTTCTTGTGAACCACTGGTAATACCAATTTCAAAGTAGTTCATCCCGGTTTTCGCCATCAACTTACACAACTCTGGTGTGAGGTTGTCGGCTCTGATGTATGCTGCCCAGTGGATATCCGTCATCCCAGAATCAACGATTTTCTGTAAGAGTTCTACAGCATCGCTCATAAATTTTCGCGCTGGGATAAATTGGGCGTCGGTAAACCAGAAGTTGCGAATACCGCGATCGTACAATTGCCGCATTTCGGCAACGACTTCCTCAGCTGGGTTGATGCGTACTTGTTTGCCTTCTACAACGGTGTAGACGCAATAACAGCAGTTGTGGGGACAACCACGCTTAGTTTGTACACCTATATAAAAATCTTGCTCTTGCAGGTAATAGTTAAATTCCGGCCACATACTTTCGATATAGTTGTAGTCGCAAGCGGATTTTTCTAGGGGAGTGGGTTGTTCGTGAATCAGGCGATCGCGTGGTTTTTCTTCTCCTACGACATAACACCTTTCATCGCGAAATTCTTGAGCGCTTAAAAGTTTTGTCAGCAGGGTTTCGCCTTCTCCCACGGAAACAATCGTTCCCTTGGGTAAGCTTTTACCCACTTGCTCGTAAAAGACGCTGACAGCACCACCACCGACAATCACCCGAGCATCGGGGTTATAACGTTTAGCGCGTTTAATGCCCCGTTTCACTAAGCCCAAATTCCGCCACAACTCACCGTAGTATCCCGACGCAATCCGCAACAAACCAATAGCCCCTTTTATCTTGAGTAATGGATTGGGGGAGTAGAAAAACTCGAAGGAATATTGCAATGGGTTACCGCCACGTCCACCCACCGGAGCATAAATTTGGATATCACGCCACGAATACACGAGTAGTGTGGGCTTGAATTCATCGATACAGCGATCCAGCGCAGCAGCATAATCTAGAGGTGGCACTGTTCCTAAATCAAAAATGCGCTGTTCTATGGTGTTGAACTGCTTGTGGACGTGATCTGCAAGATAAACTACCCCAATCGGAAAGATCGGGTTACAAGGAAGGCGAACATAGAGAATTCGGTTGTCCATCACAGGTGTTTTAACTTCCATCTTGCTGTTTTTAAGGGAAAGTGAGATTAATAGCTTTTAAAAGAAGTATTGAGATTAATTTTTGTCCTATATCTTAATATTACTTGACATTTAGGCAGATAAGGATTTAATCTGCCCTTTTTGTTGATATTCAGTGGAACTAGTTAAATTCACTTAGGCATCAGATACATACTCTCTCAACAGAAATATTATTAAATTATAAAGATTTTTCTATAGATAGCTTTACAATAACAACAACTCTGTTTGCCAAGCGATGATCTACATATCTTGGTTATGGGGTAGAGGCGTGAGGATTGACAACTAAATTTCGCCGTTTATGATTTTTTGTGAACCAGAAAACATTATGTGTGTGGGAGCATAATGTACAATTGCAGAAAAGGCATAGATTTTCACAAATTTTTCATATATCCGCAAATCTTAAGATAGAAATAATAATAGAAAAGCTCACTTGGTAGTCGGGGTTACAGCAACTGGGGATCAGCCGGTGCTAGCTTGACAAGTGTAAGATAAGATAGTGGCGTAAAGCTCTTCAGCAGTTATGGCTCAAATATTAGATCCTCTACCACCTGAGCAATCAGGTAAAATTTTCTGCTGCTACGTGAATGCCACAAGCAAAATACAGGTGGCTCGCATCTCAAATATTCCCAACTGGTACTTTGAACGGGTTGTTTTTCCTGGACAAAGGTTAGTGTTTGAAGCTCCAAAAGAAGCTCAACTTGAGATTCATACGGGGATGATGGCAAGTGCAATCTTATCGGATAATATTCCGTGCGATCGCCTCGCAATCAGCGAACCTAGCAATTATGAGTTTCATACAGACTCACAACCAGCAATAGACCCTATCAATAAAAAACCAATTGTGCAGACGATTAATACAAAAACCGGAGATTCCAAAAAACCTTTGCAAGTCGCTGGTTTAGTATACATTGATTAAAAAAAACAATTTTCCTTAATAAGAGGGTTGCTGAACTCAGCAGCCCTCTTTTGTTTAGTTATGAGTCATTAGTTATGAGTCATTAGTCATTAGTCATTAGTCATTGGTCATTAGTCATCTCTCCCTCATCCCCCTCATCTCCCTCATCTCCCTCACTCCCTCCCTGCTCCCCCTGCTCCCCTGCTTTCCATCTCCCCATCGCTTTCCTAACTCCACTTCCCCATCTACAATGTTTACTATGAACCTACCTTCCTTTCTTTGGCTGTGGAAAATAGCAGCATGGTCGATGGGGTTATCGTTGTTAGCTTATTTGCTATTGGCGGTTACAGGCTTTTGGATGTTTCGTAACAGAACATCGGCGCACCCCTCTTTTATTTCCCCCTTTACCGAGGGAAATACAAATGTACGTTCCCTTCACTTTCTAATTGGCAGTTGCATGGTAAGTTTAGTACTGCTGCTGCTCCTGATTGGCATTATTGGCACTTTCGGTCATTTTGGTTCTTTGGGACACTCGTCACACTTCATTAGTGGGTTGATAGCAGTCGTGCTAGTTTTGCTGTCTGGTGGAAGCGCATTGCTTATCAATCGGAGACGACCTTGGGCTAGAGGTGTCCATGTTGGCGCTAATATTGCCCTGTTTTTTGGCTTTATCTGGGTATCGCTCACAGGCTGGAGTGTGGTACAAAAGTACTTACCATGATGATTCACAAATGACCCGGCAGCCTCACGACCAGTTTGCCAAGCAGTATCTAGAAGAATTACTCTCTCCTTTAGGAAAGGTCGAAGTCAGTCGCGAAGTCACTGACGAAGTTCGACAAGTCGATATTTTATTTTTCCCCGCACCGTCGCCCAACGCTGACCCGCAATCTCTGGGGTTACTTGGTAAAATTGCGACGAGTGCTTCGTTGTTGGAACCCTATCGCAATCAACCGAGTAAAACCGAGGTACGCAATTGTATCCTCAAATTATTTTCTTTCTATGGAGAGTTGCAGCGCAAAGCAAGGCGAGAGAGTACTTCTTTACCAGAGGATGATTTACCGCGTCTGTGGATTTTGGCAACTTCTGCATCGGAAAAGTTGCTTGATGATTTTGGGGCTAAATTAGATTTAGAGAATTGGCTACCTGGTATTTACTTTCTAGCCAAAGCTTTGAGGACGGCTGTAGTAGCAATTAACCAGTTACCTGTAACACAGGAAACTCTTTTGCTCAGGATTTTAGGTAAGGGAGAAACCCAACGCCAAGCCGTTAGTGAATTACTAGCACTTCCTAAAAATAATCCTATACGTCAGAACGTCCAACAACTGCTTGCTAGTTGGCGTATCACTGTAGTCAACCAGGAAAACTTAACTGAAGATGATCAGGAGTTGATTATGAACTTGTCACAAGCGTATATGGAGTGGCGCGAAGCTACATTACAAGAAGGACAACGCTTGGTGGTGGAAAACTTGCTTAGAGTCCGGTTTGGAACTGTGGATGCACAACTGTTGGGAGTGGTTGAAGCATTAATACAGTTACCACCACAAGAATATAGCCGTTTGTTACTAGAATTATCGCGTGAGGAGTTGTTAGCTAGGTTTGGATCAAGCAGCAATTGATATTGATAACGATAATATCAAACGCTGACAATTGGGCTTCATAATTACCAGTTAGTATTAACTTAAAGTACAACAATAATGATGGAGCCGTGACAGCAAACTCAGCCGATACTTCATCTTCTGTATTTCGCCTCTCTCCTTTAATTAGAATCACGCTTTTGAGTCTATACATAGCACTCACAACACCGTTGCCTTTTCTTTCCCAGGTAACAGCAGCACCCGTACCACCAGCATTACTGTGGGTGGGCATTATCATAGGTTTTATTGCTCTGTATGCAGCGTTGAGCGAACGCGTCATTGTAGATGACCAGGAAATTCAGGTAACTTATCCTCAATGGGTACCGCGTTTTTTCCGCAAAGGCTGGTCGTTACCTTGGTCTGAGGTAAAACAGTTAAAACCCCGCACAACTGGTCAAGGAGGACTCGTTTACTACTTCCTGAGTCAGGAAGGAAAAGCTTATCTACTACCGATGCGTGTAGCTGGATTTGCCCGTTTGGTAAAACTTGTGCAAGAAAAGACCGGGATAGATACGACAGATGTCTATCCTTTAGCACAACCTTGGATGTATTTAATTTTACTTGGGTTGACGCTGTTGCTGCTGTTAGTTGATGGTTGGGCGATCGCCACAGCGTTAGGGCAAGGTAACATAAATTAAAGCAATCACATTAAGTAGCCAACCGATGACCTACGGTACAACGAATGTAACGGATGTAACGGATGTATGTGTGTGAAACCCAAAGACAAACTATCCGCTACATTCGTTAGTCGTGCGTTGCTAAATTAGCGTGAGCCTTAGAGGACATTTATTACATAAAGGTTTATTTTGGAGAGTCAACAAGACACGCAGATGAGGAAACTTACCCTCAAAGCACAACTGCGCCTAGAACAAGTCAGTCTTTTTGCCAGCTTGAAAAGCCAGAGTAAAGGTAAGCAGCTGGGACACGCAATATTACAAGATATTTCCTTTGAGGTATTTGAGGGAGAACGCGTTGCCATTGTTGGACCATCCGGTGCAGGGAAAACTCATTTATTACGCCTCCTGAACCGTTTAAGTGAACCGACGAGCGGTAAAATTTATCTGGAAAATCAGGAGTATCGGCAAATTCCTGTATTGCAGCTACGCTCCTTAGTGACATTGGTACCCCAAGAGCCGAAGCTTTTGGGAATGACAGTCAAAGAAGCATTGGCATACCCGCTGGTTTTGCGTGGTTTAGCGAAACAGACAATTGAGGAACGCGTGACTTACTGGATAGAAAAGTTGCAAATTCCAGAGGAATGGTCAGCGCGGACTGAGGTGCAACTTTCTCTTGGACAGCGACAGCTTGTGGCGATCGCTCGTGCTTTAGTGATTCAACCGAAAATTTTATTGTTAGATGAGCCAACCTCTGCCCTAGATTTAGGTACGGCTGAGTATCTTATGGAAACTTTAAGCCAGCTTGCTCAAAGTCATCAAACAACCGTTGTTATGGTAAATCACCAGCTAGAGCTAGCCCAGAAGTTTTGTACACGGCTATTGTATTTACAGCAAGGGCGCTTACTTGTCAATCAACAAGCGTCTGATATAAGCTGGGCTAACTTAAGAGAAAGCCTGACGCAAGCAAAAGCCGAAGATGAATTTGGATTATAGTTATTAGTTATTATTTAGTCCAAATTTCGCTTACGCTCATTGGGACTAAAACGTAGGGCAGTGAGTGCTAATCATCTCCTTTTCTCCCTCATCTCCCTCATCCCCCTCATCCCCCTCATCCCCCTCATCCCCTCGTCCCCTTCTCATCGGGGAGTGCTGAGGGTTGAACGTTGATTGCTAAACCTCTCTTTAGGTAACTTTGTTGCTGACTGTCCAATATTGGCATTTAAAATTTCCATGTTAAAACGGTATCCTACATTGCGGATCGTTTGAATTAAACTAGGTTGGCGGGGATCTAGTTCAACTTTTTTCCGCAACGACAAAACATGAGTATCAATGGTGCGTGGGTTATCTATAGCATCAGGCCAAGCACGCCGTAGCAGTTCTGACCGACTTAATGGCACTCCTCCAGCTTGTGCCAAAACGTATAGCAAACTGAATTCCTGCGGTGTTAAGTCAATAAACTCTCCTTGGAAGCGAACGCGACGCTGTACTAAATCAATTTGCAAAGACCCATAATCCAAATAAGCTGGTGCAACGGGTGTGCGATTGCGACGAATAAGTGCCTCAACCCTTGCAAGAAACTCTTGCATCCCAAAAGGTTTGCTGAGGTAGTCATCTGCTCCCGCTTTCAAACCAGTGACTATATCAGCTTCATTGCTACGGGCAGATAGCATTAAAATTAAAGGCTGTTGTTGACGATGTAACCAACGGCAAAATTCAATGCCATCACCATCAGGTAAATCGGCATCGAGAATGACCAGTGTTGGTTGATGGCTTAAAAACACTTCTCTAGCTTGATAAATACTTGCGGCTTGATGCACCCGATAGTCCAGTTGTTGCAAGTGCCAGCCTAGCAATGACCTCAGATGGGGATTTCCCTCAACGATTTCAATACAAACCGAACCCACGGTGGCAAGACCCCTTAGCGTATATGAATTTCAAAGTAACAAAGCCTATGTCTTAGGTTTTGTAATCCTTGTTACCTCAATTGTTATTGGCTTCATATTTACTAATACCAATACTGGCAAGGTGCTTAATTGATGCCTTAGCCAAAGCCAAGTTAGTAATATTCTTAAATTTTTGTTAGACTTAGCAAAAGTACTTTTGATGAAAAATCCTGCTATCAACTGGAGTGCGATTTACCAAAAAAGTGTCACCAAACAAGCTAATTGTTACCAAAAGAGTTTTTCAGCTTTATGGTGAAAGCAGATTCGATATTGTTGAATAGAGCGGTGCCCACACCCTCCAACCCAGTTAGGCTATTGGTTGAGATAATTATAACAATAGCTTACCGGATAATCATATTCCCAGTTTTCTGGAATAGGATCGAGATAGTCTGTAGCTGCTCGTGAGAGTTCCCTTTGGGGGAGATATCTTCTTTTAGTTAATGCCAAACTAAAAGTGAGACTTCACATCTCAGCTTCAATAAATTACAATTTTCTATTCCAAGCAGTTTTCTAACAGCAGTTATGCTCCAAGACACACAAACCATTCGCTATTACCAAAGACTAACTGACGCCTTCGTCGAGTTATGGAATCGCGGTTATCGTACGGATGATATGCGGATGTATTTGGATGGCTATATAGCCGCACTGCAACACAGTAATGCCATTGAACCGTATCTGATTCATCGCTTAGAGGAGGAAGCTAATCGCTACTTGCACGATGTATCAAACTTTACAATGACGCAGCCCCAACCGGATTACTATTAATATCTTTTCTCAATGAGAAGTAGTATCCGTAGCGCAATGCAGATGATTATAGCATATCTATTATCTGCATTGCACAAGTGTGAAAAATTGGAGATATTTCTTTACAATCACAGTACAAAAGCCCTAACTCACGAGTCATAAGTTCTAAGTGAGCTGATTTATTAGCTCACTTAGAACTTTACAAATATAGTCACACGCTACTTGCTAGCTCAATAGCCTTAAGCCTACACCACGGCTGCGCCGTTAGGTAGGGGCGTTTTTTCATAACTAGCAACTTGCGTTCAAACAAAAGGTGCCCGAGTCGCCTACGCAGGATTGCTGCTGTTGTAGACGTCACGGACACACTTTCCAACGGTGTAACAAACAATTTGTTCCAGAGGGCAGCATAGCAACTGCCCGTCGGAGAACTTGCTCAGTATTCAGGACTGTTTTACTATGAGGTGACTGCTAATTGCAATATGGTTAACTTCAGGAAGCAAGTGCTACTTCCACCATTTGCTGCAATTCGCCGTTTTGGTACATTTGTATCAGGATATCTGAACCACCAACGAATTGACCGTTGATATACACTTGGGGAATTGTTGGCCAGTTGGAATAGTCTTTAATTCCTTGGCGGAGTTCGTAGTCATCCAAAACATTAACTGTCTCGAAGGGAACTCCCAAGGTATTCAGTATTTGCACGACATTGTTAGAGAAACCACACATCGGCATTAACTTGGTTCCCTTAAGGAAAACCAAGATTTTGTTTTGTTGTACCAAATTATCAATTCGCTCTTTAAGTTCTGGCGTCATTGTCTTTTTGTTTCCTATCTTACTTTTGGTCTCATGACTGGTATTGCCTTACGTCCTAAGTCTTGACTCAAGACTTAGGACTGAGGATTATTTTGCCAAGCTTCGGGAGTATACGTTTTTAGTGCCAAGGCATGGATCGCTTCACTAGACATGGCTGACTTCAGTGCACCATAGACTAACTGGTGCTGTTGCACAAGTCCCTTACCTGCAAACTGCGATGAAACTACTGTCACTTGATAATGGTCACCACCTCCAGTCAAGTCTTGCACTTGAACTAGGGCATCTGCCAGTTCTGCCTTTATCATTTCCTGTACTTGTTGCGGACTAATCATCGCAATTCCTGATCATTTCAAACCCTAATAGGGATTGTAACGCCTCGTATCTGGGCAATTCAAAATTTAAAATCCCCTGCGGCAAGTTGCTTTGCGTTTACACAATTCAAAATTCCACAACCTGATGTTGGCAAGCATTTTTGCTGTTGACAGTAGGCAAATTAAATGTGTGACAGTAGACTACATCTATTTCAAACCCTAATAGGGATTCAAATATCAAGAGTCCCCACCACTGATTATAATCCCATCTTACCATTGGGCTGAATGGGGGGGAGGTGGGGAGGTGAGGAGAGAGGTAATTTGATTATTTCTTCTGGGAGGAGGGAGAGGATGAGGGAGAGGATGAGGGAGAGGATGAGGGAGAGGATGAGGGAGAGGATGAGGGAGGGGAAGAAGCACTACCACCTCTAGAAAACGGAGCATCAACAAAGCCCAACTCGAACAACTGCTGATAAGCTTTTTTACCTAAATCCCGTGTTGGTTGTTGGCTTTTAATTATTTGAATGAGCAACGGTACAGCTAATTCCGGCTTATTTTGCGCTCTATGTACCAATGCTAGCTGGTACGTGGCTTCATCCCGCATTTGGGCAGTTTCTAGCGCCTTTTTGCGTTGAGCATCAGCAACTCTGATGTCAATTCCAGAAAAGCTAGAATTCAAGTCTTGATAAAAATTAGAAAGCTGATTAAAAACGAGCCGTGCTTCTTGGAGTTTCTTTGCTGCTACATCGTAGTTTTGGGAAGAAACTGCATTACTTGCGTCTGCCATCAGACGCTTCCCTCCCTCAAGGCTCAAAAGGCTGTTATTTTGTGCTGTGGGACGGAGGTTGTTTGGATCGTTGGGATCAATAGGTTGTGGTTGATTAGAGCCACTTGGTAACTGTACCTGAGCATTAACGGGTGATAAGAAGCTGAGGGCTGCTATCACTGCTAAGGAAGTGAAGCGAATTATAGGAACGGTTCCAGACAAGTTCATGAGGTCATTTACAGAGATAACTAAAAAAGCAGTTATGAAACTTCGGGTATCTTAACTCTGTTTTGAACTTTGACAAAACAAAGCCACATATTAAGTTTCCCTGATTTAGACTCAAAATCAATGAAACCAGGTTCCCCTAGCGTGTGCATATTAGCTAATCCGCCGCTATCAATGAAGGTACAAATTGCTCTAATTTTTCAACGACAGGTGTATCACAAATCAGTCTGGGGATAGTTTGACAAGGCAGTGGTGAAGAGTTCGTTTTTAGAAAGCGATAGAAAATCTTTTAAAATTGCCAACCGTTTGATAGGACTGAAAGAGGTTTTAGTTGCCGAGCCTAAGATTGTCGTGCAAGAAATGCATGATAAATCCCGTAATCTGCTCTATATCCAGCAATGGTATCTCAACCATAACGGTGGCAACTAAGCGGTCATTCGCAGCGATTTGGTTACAAAAAGGTGAATGCATCTCCTAGCGGCGCTAGCAGCGCAACAGTTACGCAAAGCCGTAGCAGATCTTTAGGAACAACTGGGGGACGAAATGATTCAAAACAAGCAATTCCTGAGAATGACAGACAGAGGATAAAAAGCGTACTCCCAATAGCTGACTCTAACCTAATCCAAGAAATTCAGGTCACTTGTACCTTCATCGTAAGTTTTTAGGAGATTTACAAATCTCATTCATTACCCTTAACAATCAGGAGGTGTTGTTACAAAGCTGTACCTTAGGTCGCTGTACTAAGAACGCAAACAACTTATACCGATTCATGCTCATGACAGCTACAAATAATTCTCGCTTGCCCTTGCCGTTGTTCGCCTGCACCGGGTACTCTCCTAAAGTGCAAACTTAAGTGAAATGGTATAATTACTAACTATTAGCAATTTCTGCAAATGCGTGAGTAGTAACTTCTGATTCGTGATGGCTTAATTTTTTGAGAGCTATTGCCAAATCACCAGTGAGACGTTTAGCATTTTGTTTCAAGGTGCCTCTAGCGTAATCTACAACTTGTATTGGGGAACCAATCTGAATACTCACATCCGTACCCCATGTAGGTAACAGTTGGCTGTAATTGATGCTGATGGGTATAATTTTTATACCTAATCCTGGATGACTAGATTCAGTACTCAAAGCCAGACGAGCGATTCCTGGTTTTAAAGGGTGAACTTTACCATCACGAAAAATGCCGCCCTCTGGGTAAATAACCAACATTTCTCCATTTTTAAGTAATTCAACACTATGACGGAGAGTCGTGATTGAGGGCTGTTGAGGATCTACGGAAAAACCCCCTAAGCGTCGGACAAACCAGCCTTGGAACCCTTGGCACTCAGTGATCGTAACCATGAATCGCAAGTCTCGTCCAGTCACGCAGCGACCAGTTGCGTACGGTAAGAGCAACGAATCCCAACGCGCCCGATGGGTGGGAGCAAGGATAACAGGACCAGTTTTGGGGAGGTTTTCTTGTCCACTGACTTTAATCCGCCCAAAGAAAAACGGTAGAACAAAGTGACCCCCCAAGAAATACGCTAAATGACCTAACCAAGGAGAAATCTCAGAGGTAGTAATATGAGCCACCTTAGCATTTTCTGGCGTAGTAGCAGGATTATCACAGGAAGTATCAAAGGAAGAGTTAAACTCAATCATGACGGTAGCGGGTGGCTGTTGGGTTGAATACATTCAAAACTCTGTTAGATACACCGTAGATTTTCTTCCCTGACTTGTGTAGCACCAACTGGACAGTTTTATCTCTGTCCGTTAGTTAGAAATATGTCGGCGATGAGTAAACCAAGCTTGTAATTGCTGACGACAGGCGGACTCTAAAATCCCACCGATGACACGCAGGCGGTGATTGGAAGCAGCGCTATCGGGGATATTGGCGACGGTACGAATTGCACCAGTTTTGGCATCGTCTACCCCGTAAACTAAAAGTCCTATACGCGCTTGTACAATAGCACCTGCACACATTGGGCAAGGTTCTAGAGTGACATAAAGGGTGCATTGGTTCAGACGCCAAGTTTGTAACCTTTGAGCGGCTGCTCTGATAGCAATAATTTCCGCGTGAGCTGTAGGGTCATTGTCACGTTGTTTCCTGTTTTCACCTTCTGCAATCAAACTTCCGGACGAATCAACAATAACAGCGCCTACGGGTACTTCATCCGCATCACCCGCAATTTGTGCTAAGTCTAAGGCGCGACTCATCCATTGCCGATGTATAAGATATTCTGAGTACTCAAGTAGCATTTTCTTAGTCCTAAAAAGAGGACAAGCGGGGGTGGGGAGAAAGTCAAAAGAATTTTTGAGTGTTGACTCTTGACTTTTGACTTTCTTTGTGAATCTTTTAAACAGCAGATTGGGCGAGAAGAGGATCTAACTGACCTTGCGTATCTAGTTCATAGAGGTCATCACATCCGCCGATGTGCTGATTATTAATAAAAATTTGCGGTACTGTGCGGCGTCCATTGGCACGTTCTGCCATCTTTGCTCTAGCTGCTTCGTCACCATCGATTTTGTATTCGGTGAATTTCACGCCTTTCCACCACAGCAGAATCTTGGCACGGATGCAATATGGGCAGGTTTGCCACGTGTAGATTTCAACATTGGCTTTTACTTGCTCTAGATGACGTCCTAATAGGGAGTTGAGAAAGTTCAACATGATGTTAGTAATGTTATTTTATGAATCGTTTTCCTCTGTCTCTAGCCTAATTCAAGCTTGTTGTAGGATGGGCGACACGAGCGATCCTTTTTTAGATGCCGCTCAGGCACAATGTACTCGTGTCTGAGTACTGCCTGTGGTGCAGTTCATTATTTGACTCAAGATTCTAAGAGGATGTTTGGAAAGTGTCGTATTGTACCAAAATTTATTGATGAACCCCCTAAATCCCCCTTAAATCAGTTATCAGTTATCAGTTATCAGGTGTATGGTGGGGGATAAAGAAGCGCCACCAACGGCTTCCACGCTCTTGGTGGGGGACGCGCGACCACTCGTATTTAACTGATAACTGTTTACTGTTCACTGTAAAAAAGGGGGACTTTCCCCCCCCTTTTTTAAGGGGGGCTAGGGGGGATCAAGTAAAATATAGTGGTTTGCAGTTGGGTAAGGTACACAAAGAAATAATGAACCACTCATGAAACACAGATGTAGGCGTAAGCCGTGCCGTAGGCTACACAGATAAATCTGTACTTCATTCAATTGAGTTTCGCTATATTTGATACTTCTCAAACATGCTCTAAGGATGTTGTACAAATTTTGTGTGAAATTCTTTGGAAAATAGAGGAATGTCACCAAAGTTAAAGTAATTAACTGGTATAGAATATTCATAGTGCTTAAAACAACCAGAAAATTTATATTGCTTATGCCATGTCAGTCTGGCTGAAACTTAAAGAGTAGGCGTACAAAATTGGTCAAACTATTTATCAACTTAAGAATGGATTGCTATCTAATTATCTCAATCAACAACTAAACGTCCGCCTATAGCCATGTATGCAGGTCGCTTGTCTTGCTGTCTCAAACTTGTGACACTTGTCTAAGTCCTGCCAGTTTTACACCACATTTTTACTAGTGAGTTACTTCTGCTAGCCTGCAGTAGCCATGTCCTTGGTGTAGCTTGTGAAAGCGCTTCGGGGGCGTACATCTTCATGCCCGTAGCGGGGTTATCGAACCTCATGGTTGCGTAAGTCCTCATAAGAATAGACAAGATGCAAAATAAAGAAAGGAAACTCTTTCGTACTGAAGCACTAGAACGCCTGTCCTCACCGGAGCAACTTGACCGACTGATGCAGGTAACGAGTCCCCAAGCCTGGGTACCCTTAGTTTCTATGGGCTTTTTGATAGCTGTGGCTGGCATTTGGAGCGTAGTTGGGCGAATTCCACTCACCGTTACAGGCTCTGGTGTGTTGATCCGACCTCGTCATGTGGTGCAATTTCAAGCACGCAGCGCTGGTCAATTGTTAACCCTGAATATTAAGGCAGGAGATGTCGTAAGGCTTGGTCAAGTACTCGCTACAATCGACCAATCTAATATTAAACAACAACTACAACAAGAAAAAGCAAAGTTGGTTCAACTGCAACAGCAGAACCAAAACACTGATAGGCTACAAAAGCAGCAAATAGCGCTGCAACTAAGAACGCTCGAACAGCAGCAAAAAGACTTTGAAGAAACCCTGCGTCGAGAGTCAGTCGCACCAATACTGCATAATGAAACACTTGAAGCATTAGAGCAAAAACGACAAAGCTTTGAGCAAAGTTTGTCAAGAGAACAAGTTGCGCCAGTTTTGTACAAAAAAACTCTCAGTGCACTAGCAGAAAAACGCAAAAGTCTTCAGGAGCGTTCATCACAAATCAGGTCATTGCTGCAAACTTTGCAACAACGAGTTGAAACTCGTCGTAGTTTGTTTGAACAGAAGATTATTAGCCAGGATGCGCTGCTACAATCTCAGCAGGAATTGTTAAACGCTCAGGCGCAACTGTTAGATATTGAGGCACAGCTTAAAGACCTTGAAGTTCAAAAAACGAGTAGCGAACGGGAATATTTACAAAACCTCAACAAAGTTGACGATATCAAAAATAATATTCAAGAAATTAAAGTTCAAAGAACTAATGCAAAGCGGGATTACCTACAAAATCTTAATAAACTTGATGAAATCAAAACCAAAATTAAAGATATCGAAGCCCAAAAAACTAAACTGGTTCAACAAGATTTAGAAAAGTCAATTAATAAATTAAATCAAATTCAGGAAGTGAAAAGCAAGATTGCGCAGTTAAGACTACAACTGACTCAATCAAGCCAAATTACGAGCAAATTTGATGGTCGCATCTTGGAAGTTGGTGTTCTCCCCGGTCAAGTTATTAGCGTTGGCACGCGTATTGGGACTATTGAAGCTGAATATTCTAATGCTAAACTCCAAAGTCTTGTTTACTTTGCTGATAAGGATGGTAAGCAAATAAAACCTGGTATGACTGTACAGGTGACACCTAGCGTTGTCAAGCGCGATCGCTTTGGTGGAATTGTTGGCGTCGTCACCAACGTTTCTCCCTTTCCTGTGACAACTGGTGATATTACAGCGCAAGTCGGTAACGAAGACTTAGCAAGAAGCCTTGCTAATAGTAGCGCGGCTCGCGTGCAAGTCGAGGTTCAACTGCAAAAAGACCCAAACACTGTCAGTGGATACAAATGGTCTTCTTCAAATGGACCAGCACTCAACTTATCATCTGGTACGACGACGCAAGTCCGGGTCAAAGTTGGAGAAGTGGCACCTATTTCTTACATTATTCCTATGTTTCGCTCTTGGACTGGCATTTATTAACAAACAGGAAATCACAAAATGCCAAAAAAGTCAAGGTAATGAGTAATTATAGTGGTTCGGGGGTTGAGTGCAATACATCTAGAAATAAGAACCACAGATGGACGAGGCAGTGCGTTGCGGAGCCAGCGCTGCAGGAGGGTTTCCCTCCGCAGCGCTGTCTCACCGCTCCGCGTCTAAGGCGTCTTGGCAGTAAATTAAGCTTAGGGGTGATTTTTGCGTAAGTCCTGTACTTCATTCAAACGAGAAGCGCTATAGTGACAATGCCTTTTGCTTTGATTAGGAAAATTCTGCGGCGACCTCAAACAAGTCGCATCCGCACCCCCACGCTTTTGCAAATGGAAGCGACTGAATGCGGCGCTGCTGCTTTAGGAATTGTTCTAGGCTATTACTCGCGCATTGTCCCTTTGGCTGAACTGCGGCGTGAGTGTGGCGTCTCGCGAGATGGAAGTAACGCCTTTAATATAGTTAAAGCAGCCCGGAACTATGGCTTAAACGCCAAAGGTTTGAAACAGAAAAACCTTGAAAACCTCAAAACCTTTCCCACCCCTTACATTGTCTTTTGGAATTTCAACCACTTTCTGGTAGTGGAAGGGTTTGGAGAAAACCGCGTCTACCTCAACGACCCCGCCACAGGACGCCGGACAGTTTCTCTCCAAGAGTTTGACCGTGCTTACACTGGCGTCACCTTGGTTATGCAGCCAGGACCAGACTTTCAAAGGGGTGGCAAAAAAACTAACATTGTCTCGGCATTAGCTCTACGCTTGCAAAACTCGCGCAGTACTATTCTGTACTGTCTCGTGGCGGGACTTTTACTGACAGTTCCTCGATTGGCTGTGCCAGCTTTTACTCAGGTGTTTGTCGATGAAATTCTCGTCTCTGAGCGCTCTGACTGGATACGACCACTGGTGTTAGGAATGGTTCTCACCGCCGTGGCGAGGAGCTTTCTGGCGTGGTTGCGGCTTACCTACTTGCGGAAGCTAATGCTTAAGTTGTCGGTGACGATGTCGGGACAGTTTCTCTGGCATATTCTCCGCTTGCCGATTGGGTTTTATGCTCAGCGTTTCGCAGGTGAAATCAGCAGTCGGGTGCAACTTAACGATAAAGTTGCGGATGTCCTCTCAGGTCGGCTTGCCACTACAGTCATCGACGCGGTGATGATGGTGTTTTACTTTCTAATTATGCTCCAGTACGACCCTGTACTGACAAGCGTAGCTGTTGGTTTTGCCGCTATCAACTTTTTCGCCCTCCAGTGGCTATCGCGGACTCGTGTGGATGCCAATATGAAGCTGGCACAAGAATACGGTAAGGTTAATGGAGTGGCGATCGCCGGTATTCAAACGATAGAAACAATCAAAGCTTCCGGGCTTGAGTCTGACTCATTTGCTAAATTCGCGGGCTATTATGCCAAAGCACTCAACGCCCAACAGGAATTAGCTTTACAAACTCAAATTCTGACAATAATACCCACGCTTTTAACAGCACTAACCACCGCTTCTATCTTGGTTGTCGGCGGTTTTCGGGTCATGAATGGCAGCCTCAGTATTGGGATGCTGGTTGCCTACCAAAGTTTAACAGGCAGTTTCCTAGAGCCTGTCAACAGTCTGGTCAATTTCGGCAGTTTGTTGCAAGATTTAGAGGCTGACTTAAACCGCTTAGATGACGTACTGCAAAACACTGTTGATGCAGAAGCCTTACGGGGAGCAGGGGGACAAGTCAATTCAAAAGTCAAAAGTGAGCCAGCGCTGCAGGAGGGTTTCCCTCCGCAGGCGACTGGCGAACCCCGAAGGGGTCAAAAGTCAAAATTACAAGTATCCCCCTCATCCCCCTCATCCCCCTCATCCCCCTCATCCTCCTCATCCCCCCTACACCCTACACCCTACACCCCACACCCCTTCCGCTTGCAGGGTTATGTTGAGTTGCGGAATATAACTTTTGGCTATAGCCGTGTGGACAACGCTTTGATTGAGAACTTTAGCTTAAGTTTGGAGCCGGGACAACGAGTGGCGATCGTAGGGGGGAGTGGTTCTGGTAAGTCTACAATTGCTAAGCTTGTTTGCGGTCTTTACGAACCTTGGGAAGGAGAAATTTGCTTTGATGGCGTACCTAGAACCCAGATTCCTCGCTCTGTTTTGGCGAACTCTTTGGCAATGGTAGAACAGGATATTTTTCTATTTGCTGGGACAGTTCGGGAAAATCTTACCCTATGGGATTCCACAGTATCACAAGCTGATTTAGTGCGGGCTTGCTCTGATGCAGCCATTCACGATTTGATTGAATCTCTGCCTGGGGGATATGATGCCAAGCTGATTGAAGGGGGAATGAACATCAGTGGCGGACAGCGCCAGCGCTTAGAAATTGCTCGCGCAATGGTTCGGAATCCATCAGTATTGGTCATGGATGAGGCGACTTCTGCGCTGGATGCTCAAACAGAACTAATGATTGATAGAAATCTGCGGCGGCGCGGTTGCTCTTGTATTGTGGTAGCGCACCGACTCAGTACGATTCGAGATTGCGATGAAATTATTGTACTGGAGCAAGGGAAAGTGGTGCAGCGGGGTACGCATGAGGAGTTATGGCACTCAGGGGGGAAATATGCTAGCTTGCTGCGTACTGAAGGATGATTAGATTGCTGCGCTCTTTAACTAATTCGGCGTTGCTGATTCTAAGTATGAATTTAGGTTCGCGCAAAGGCGCAAAGGCGCAAAGATAAGGGTTTTGAAAATTAAGGGAAGAAAATTTCATACCTCAATTCAGCAACGCCAAACTTTCTCAGTAATAAATTGTGATTGGACAAAAAGCGCTGTCTTGTCACTGACTTCCAGTCAATCGCCCTTTCTCTCTTCCGAAACTTCCTCAATCCAAGCTCGAACAGTAGTAGGACGTAGTGACACACAAATTTGCCAGAATTCTGCTGTACTTTTTTTGACAAAGACACCATCCGTTTTTATTTCAGAGGATAAATGATTTTGGTATTTGACGACCCACCCCATCTGGAACTTTTAAGGATAACAAGCTTTTACTTTAATAAGTTGAAGGTACAATCTCTTCTTGCTAATGAAAGAATGCGTCTTTAGTAGCGGCAGATACAGCCAAACGAAGTGTGGAATTTATTCAGCGGACAGCGCTGCTCGCTTAGAAATTGCCCGTGCTTTGGTCTGACTTTTCACGTCATGTGGAAAAATCCACGAAAAACCTAACCCCCTAGCCCCCTTCCCTACTAGGTTCGGGGAAAAATCAAGGTTCCTCTCTCCTCGTAGGAGAGAGGAATGGAAGCGAGGTTTGACCGATAAGAGTGAAAAGTAAGGTGCAATGGTTCGGAATCCATCAGTATTGGTCATGGATGAGGCGACTTCTGCGCTGGATGCTCAAACAGAATTGATGATTGATAGAAATCTGCGGCGGCGCGGTTGCTCTTGTATTGTGGTAGCGCACCGACTCAGTACGATTCGAGATTGCGATGAAATTATTGTATTGGAGCAGGGGAAAGTCGTGCAGCGGGGTACGCATGAGGAGTTGTGGCACTCAGGGGGAAAATATGCTAGCTTGCTTCGCACTGAAGGATAATTGTAGATGGGAAGGCAAAAGAGACGGTTTATTTTGGTGCTGAACTTAACTGTTAATAAGATAAATCTATAAATGTAGTCAAAAAAAGGAAACAGTAAGTCATTGCCCACTGAAAAGGGGCTTGAAACCGTTGCTCAAATTCAATCAAAATTCCAAATTTCAAGAATTCAAAAAAAGAAAAATTCAAAATCTTTTGGATGAAGCGACTTTTGCCCTAGATGCTCCCTACAAGCTTGTGTAGATATCAGTTGAGTTAGCATTCAAATGCACACGCTGCAAGTCAATATTCAAACGAGAAAACTGCTCCAAGATAGCTTTCATCCGCCCACTAGCTGTACCGAAGCCTTGCTCTGTAGCTTCTAGCAACCCCTGCGCGACAATTTGACAGCGATTCATTCCAAAGCTTTCCGCAACGGCAAATTTTTGGTCTGGTTCCTCAGCCAATCCCAACCCTGGTGCTAACTGCATTGTGAATAGCGGCACTTCTGACTTAAAATACGATTCGTTCTCCTTATAAACTGAAAAGTTACTAATAAGTTAAAGTTCTTAGCTACAACAGGCTCTACCTTACTGGTTGCTTGTTCTGAATTACTGCATAAGTTATGCTCAACTAAATACTCGAAAACATTGTGAGAGTTTAACAGCAATGGCATAAGTTTCTCTTAAAAGTGCTTTGGCAAAGAACTAAAATGTATTCTTATTAGTAATGATACCGACAAGTTAGAAAGTAAATCTGGATGTTTCCCACCCGATAGACAAGCCGATGCTCTAAATCTATTAGCCGCGACCAGATATCTGCATCCATATACTTCAATGGTTCTGGTTTACCAATACCCTCAAATGGGTCTTGCATGACAACCGTCACCAAATCCAAGATTTTTGAAGCTTTCTGAAAATCTTGCTTAAACCACCAAGCTAAATCTTCTTTGAATTTAGAACTAAAACCAGGAGTGCGATTGACTACAACTGGCTTAATTTCGTCAGCTTCAGCAATATTTTTCTTGTTCTTGCTCAATCCCCAACTCCTGCTGAAGTTCTGCCATAGTTTGAGGTTGAATCTTTCCTGTTTTTGACTCTTCTATTGCATCCAGCAGGCGACGTGCATTCTCCGGCGATTGCAAAAGATAAACCGTTTCAACCAAACTCACTAAATCTGACTCAGCAATTCCCGGCTACATTTTCGCTATCACGACGGTTGATGATATACACTTGATGATTTTTTACTACCAGGTCTAACAGCTTAAAAAAGTCATTTCTGGCATCGGTTGGGGATGTGATTTTGTAGGATAGCATCAGTATATGTATGTACAAACTTCTGTACATATATTCTAAATTGTCAATCATCTTGCTAACAACTTCCAAAAAAAGAATCTTTCATGGGCATGAATGGATAAGATGAATGCGCGAAAATCACGATTTTCTAGAGACGTTGCATCCGAAAGTTCTACGAAGGGTACAAAGTATTGAGTCCGACAAATTGCTGCTAAACTAGCTACCGTTGCTGGATTATTAGGTATCACTGGTTTAGGAGCAGTAGGATATTATGCGTTCACTCCACCGTCTGTTAATCGATTGTCACTTCCTGAACACCTGATTTCGTTAGAATCACCAACGGGCAAAAAATTGCTAAGTGAGAGCCAAATACGAAAAGACTACAGCCTACTTAATACTTACTTTGAAACTCAGAAGCGTCCTGCTTATTGTGGTGTTGCTAGTGGGGTAATGGTTCTTAATGCTTTGGGAAGTCATCAAAGTACATATCAGCGTCTGACTCAGGATACTTTCTTCACTCTTCCTGCATCAAGCATTCGCTCACCTTACCTAGTCACTTTTCTTGGAATGTCGCTTGATGAATTAGCAATTCTCCTACAAAGTCATAATCGCAAAGTTGAGGTATATCATGCATCAACTACCACACTAGAACAGTTTCGTGCGGTAGCAAAAGCTAATCTGAAAAATGATAATGATTTTATTATCGTTAACTATAATCGTTCGGCAATAGGTCAAACCGGAAGCGGACATATCTCGCCCATTGCAGCATATCACGAGAAAACAGATAAATTTCTGATTCAAGATGTATCAAGTTACAAATATCCTCCTGTTTGGGTTTCAACCACAATGCTTTGGAATGCGAAGAACACTGGTGATGCTATTTCGGGTCAAACACGCGGATACTTAATAGTTAAAACATAGTAATATCAATGTTATAATAGGCACATACTAAAATGGAGATAAGGTTTTAACTGGCTGTTGTTTCTGATGATGGCTTTACTGCTTTTTGACCACTAAAAAGAGCGATGCCCTTATCTAGAGAAAGCGCGATCGCTCACCATTGAATCTTGAAATTACTTACTTTAATTAATGTGTTTTTTAAGTAAATAGGCGGTTTATTTTGGTGCTGAGGTGAACCGTTAATAAGATGAATTTGTAAATGTCAGTAGATCGCAAACTTTTTCCAACAGAGCGATCGCTAGAAAATTTTGTAGTCTATGCGGCTATTTCTTCAAGACCTCTTTAAAAAGAAAGGTGATAATTAATAACTATCGCTTATATCTGGAACTCTTACCTTGCGGCACGCTAATCAACAAGATGTCGGTTGTTGTACGGGTATAAAATGAAGAACGAAGGCGCTCGTTACCCTTCGGGTGACGCTCGTTGCGACGCTCCTTCGTCCTTCATGGGGTAAAAGTCACGGGGAGGGCTTTCAGACTGCGGAAACCTATGTTCTCTACCCACTCCAGCGTGTCTGTAGATAGCTTGAGATCGGGGAACCGTTGAACTAAGGTATTTATAGCGATCTGACCTTGAACCCGTGCCAGTGGACCACCCAAACAATGGTGAATGCCATCGGCAAAGGCAAGGTGGGGGTTTTCGCTGCGGCACAGATCCAGGCGATCTGGTTGAGAAAATTGAGCTGGGTCTCGATTGGCTGCTCCCAAGCTGAGCAAAACAGCTTGACCCGCTCGAATTGTTTTGCCCCCTATTTCGACATCTTCAATTGCTTTGCGGCTTATAAACTGAACTGGACTATCATAACGCAGCAGTTCTTCTACAGCACTTTCGATAATTGTCGGTTCTCGTTTCAATTTTTCCATCTGGTCGGGGTGACGCAACAAGGCAAGCATACCGTTGCCAATTAGATTGATTGTGGCTTGTTCACCAGCACTTAACAACATTATGCAGATGCCTAACAGTTCGTCTTGGCTGAGGCGATCGCCTTGTTCTCTAGCTGCAATCAGGGTGCTGAGCAAGTCTTCTTTTGGTTTCTTTTCTCGTTCTGCTATCAAGTCGCGTAAATACTCCGTAAACTCCTGCGTAATCTTATTCAGATAAACGTAAGTTTCTAGAGACTTTAACGGTTCAAATACTCTACTAAGTTCCTTCGCCCATAACTTTACTTGGCTATGAGTATCAACTGAAGCCCCTAATATTCTGGCAACAACAAGTACGGGCAGGGGGATGGCAAGATCGGAAATAATCTCCATGCTCCCCCTGTCTTGGAGCGAATCTATCAACTCATCCACAATTTCCTGGATTTGGGGACGCATCAGCTTTACCATATTAGGAGAAAAGTCTTTGCTAAGCAGTTTTCGTAGCCTGGTATGGTCTGGCGGATCTAAAAAAAATAACCATTTGTTAGTAGCTTGTGCAAGTGCATCAAAATTTCCCTGTTGGCGATCAAGGTAATGGTTTTTATCTTTTATCCGTTTTGGTAAATCGGTATGGGAAAAACGCGGATCTCGTAGAACTGCTTTTATATCGGCGTAGCGCGTTAGTACCCAAAATCCCATAAAGTTTAGATGTACGGGGTCGTTAGAGCGGAGGCGATGGTAGATAGGATAGGGATCAGCGATAAACTCAGGAAGTAAGGGATCGAATGTGAATGCTTCAATGGATTCTAGTTTGTTAGTATTCTCTTGGCTAATAACCTTTCTATTCATATTGGTAATCAACTCCATTCTTCTGTATCTTCTTGAGAAGCTAATTGCGTTTGAGAGGATTTTTTTGCTAGATATTCAGCAAGAGCCGCGATGGTGGGATACTGCCAGATAATAGTTACACTAAGTTTACAGTCCAGCCACTCTGCCAATTTAGCCATGAGACTAACTGCTACAGACGAATCTAAACCGTAACGAGTCAAAGGCTCCCTAATGTCTATCTCGTTGGGCTGTACTTTCAAGTACATCGCCAAATTGGAGAGCAGCCAAGCTTGGATAGCTTCTTTTGTAGGGGCTGAGTTGGACAGTTGCAACTCTTCATGAGGTTGCTGGGAAAAAGTCTGTTGCAACTCGGAAGGTAGCAACTCTCTCCAATCGCCTACTGTATTCAAACTGCCATTGAGAAAACCTGTCCGACACGCGTGGCGCTGAACTTTACCGCTGGAAGTTTTCGCAATACTACCCGTTTTCAGCAACAACACGGCATAAACTTGTAACTCATGCTGCTGGGAAATTGCTTGACGGATATCTCCAATTACCTTATCTACATCTAACTTCTTCAGGTGACTTCGCTCGACTTCCACCGCTATAACCACCCGTTCTTCGCTTTCTACATCCACCGAAAATGCCGCACCGCAACTGCTGCGTAGGGCTGGGTTACTTTGTTCTACCGCCTGTTCGATGTCTTGGGGATAATGGTTGCGACCTCGGATAATAATCAAATCCTTGAGCCGTCCGGTGACAAATAATTCGTTGTTTTTCAAAAATCCCAAGTCCCCAGTGCGAAGAAACGGTCCTTCCCCAGTGTCTGCTAGATAGGCATGGAAAGTCTCTTCCGTCTCCTCCGACCGATTCCAATAGCCCTGAGTGACACTCTTGCCCAATACCCAAATTTCTCCCACTCGGTCAGACGGACACAAGGTTAAGGATTCTGGATCGACGATCGCGATTTTATGATCTAACCAAGTTTGACCGCAACCGACAATTTTCTGCACTCCGTCTTCCTTATCGACAGCTTCTACCACTTGGTTTTGCATCAGCGCTGCCTTTTCCACCGGGTAGACAACAGGCGGGGCTGTTTTCAAACCCCCAGAAATCAATAAAGTTGCCTCAGCCATTCCGTAGCAAGGGTAGAATGCCTCTCGGCGGAAGCCACAAGATTCAAAAGTCGCTGTAAACCGCTCCAAGGTTTCTGCACGAATAGGTTCAGATCCACTAAAAGCTACCTCCCAGCTACTTAGGTCAAGATTAGCTCGCTCTGAGGGGGTAATCTTGCTCACACACAAGTCATAAGCAAAATTGGGTGCGCCGCTGGTGGTTGCTTTGTAGCGGGAAATCGCTTCTAGCCAGCGTAAAGGCTTCTGGAGAAAAGTTATTGGCGACATGAGAGTGCAGGGTATACCCAAATAGACGGGCTGTAGCGCGTTCCCAATTAATCCCATGTCGTGGTAAAGGGGTAACCAACTTACAGCGATCGTTTTCTCTGTTTGTTGGAATGCGTTTTCGATGATTCGAGCATTGTGTAGGAGATTGCCATGAGTGACTTTTACCCCTTTAGGTGTACCCGTGGAACCCGATGTGTATTGTAAAAAGGCTAGGGTGTCGCTGTCGATCGCTGGCTGCTGCCACGAATATGATAAATCCCTACTAATATCGTCTGTAGCTAGCCAATGCAGCGCTTGTAGATCTGGCAACTCGGTAAACTGGCGCTTGATCCCGGACAAAACTGTTGTGCTGGTGAGGGCAATCGTTGCCTGTGCATCTGCCACAATCGCTTGCAGGCGAGACAGAGATTGGTTTTGTCGCGGAGGATAAGCGGGAACGGCTATGACTCCTGCGTACAGACACCCGAAAAACGCGGCGATGAAGTCTAAAGAAGGCTGGTAAATCAACAGCGCCCGCTCTCCCCTTGCATCCATACTTTGCAAATAGGATGCGATCGCCCGCGCCTGCATATCCAATTCTTGATAAGTTAAACTAACTTCCTCTGTTTCTCCATCCAATAGAAAGGTAAAAGCTTTTTGGTCAGGCTGATTTAATTCTCTACCGCGTAATATGTCTACAAAAGTTCCAACATTAGCGACATTTAGGAACCTTTTTTTGGCTAACTTCTGATTGCCTACCATTTAGATATCTCCAGCTTTTGTATTAAATAAGTCTAATTGACTTACACGTAAATGAGCCTGACTTTTCTAATGCAAAAAATCAGCTTTCTCAGCTTTCTGTAAATACGCTTTTGCTTCCTGTGTCAGTTCCCCGCTCAATATTTATTTTCAACTTATTTTTGCATTATTATTTTTTTCAGAGTTCATAAGCTGAGTAAATCAGTAAAAAGATATATAAAAAATTTCAGTATTCAGATATATTAAGCGCCTATAAAACCTTTATAGCGTATTGATGCCTTTGTATTCCGTCTGCCGAGAGCCCGTATTGCTCAGCTTTATCAGCAATAACCGAGTGCTGTACTAGGGTTTAGACAGGGTATAGGGTATGGGATGTGGGGTGTATTACATACGGCTCTTAACTGCTGTATGTAAGCTATTTTCTTTAACCATCCCAGTCTTCTAGACTTAAATTTGAGCTTAATTGAGGCTTGTGAATTCTCATGTTTTCAACTCTATTACCATGTCATATTTAGCCTAAAAAAATGTATTTGTCTATAACATTATTTTTATAAAATATGAAACTTTAAATATTAGATGAAAATTGCTATTTTAAGTGCTATGTCTACCTTTATATAGAGAATTAAATAAATTTATACGTGTTTCAATAAAAGTCGAAGAGTTACTAAAAATAAAAATGAGTCAAGTACAATTTTCGGCAAAAAAAGTTGCACAAGAAGCTTCCCAATGGGAGGAACTGAATGATGCCGATTTGATGGCTGTAGTAGGCGGCAGTGGCGGCGTCGTGGACAACGTCACAGGTACGGCGACAGGCATTATCGACGCAAAAAAGTTGGATCAGGCTATTAACGCTCCAGTGGTGGATAATGCAATTAACGGAGGAAACCTGGAGAAGACCGTTGGTAAAGTAATAGAAGCGTTGTAATACACCTGTTGTAGGGGCGGGTTTTGCCATCATCTACTAATTCAAACCAATAACTTATCTGTCAAACCCGCCTCGCATCAGTTCCTATGTATTCCACTTTGATTTGTGAAAATTAAAAGCTGTATAATTCCCGGCTTCTTCAAAAAGTCGGGAATTTTGTTGTTCACCAATGATTTAGGATTGCTATAAATCTGTAAATGTAGTCAAAAAAAGGAAACAGTAAGTCATTGCCTACTAAAAAGCAAAAAGATACTGCTATCTTTGTCTGTCAACTACTTCCGCTATTTTTGCAACCAATGCGTATTGTTCAGATACGATCCTCTCCAAAAATATATCTTCTTAATTGCACCAAAGAGAGGAAAGCTTAGAAATTATCATTTATGAAAACGGAAACTGGGAGTTTAATACTGATGACGAAACCTGATTTTAAACAAATGACCCGTAAGGAATTGAAAAAATATGTCTTGACTGATCAGACTCATGATAAAGCCATCAGAGCCTAAGCATTAACTGCCGCAACCTTAATGTTAAAGTTTATCCTTATCCCTACGATATGTCCTATGAGGAAGTCGAAGCAATTTTTAAATCTAAGTTATAGCTGTCGCCAGGTAGTTGTTGTATTGGTTACTGCTTTTTATTGCTTCATTTTGTTAAACATAACGTTCCTGTGTTTTCTGGGTGTTAACCAGTTATCAATCAATCAGTTATATCATCATAACTTGATTAACAATACTTTTTGTCAATTTCCTCACTTTTCCCACTTTTCCCACTTTTCCCACTTTTCTTACTTTCTCCACTTTGATTAATGGTGATGATGGCTTTACTGCTTTTTTGACTACCAAAAGGTATCGATGAGTTGAACGTTAGGTTTAGCATTATTTGCTTTGATAAAGTATATGTGCCAAAAGCCGTATAATTCCCGACTTCGCCGAAGTCGGGAATCTTGTTGTTCACCAATGATTTAGGATTGCTATATCAGGGTCACTATGGATTATTAGACGCTCCACGATCGCCACCTGCTTTTGTAATACAAATATGGAAGTTCTGTATCGTCTCAAAGCAAATGAACCTTTACTACTAGATGACCCAGAAAAGGTGTGGATCGTTCGGACTGGTAAAATAGCATTATTTACGACAAAAGTCAAGGAAAAAATGCCCGAGGGCGGGGCTTTACCCAATCGCCATTATCTGTTCAGCGTAGGCGCTCTTGAGGCGTTGTTTGGTGCAGCAGTCGATAATGAAAAATCGTTGGGTCTAGTGGCGGTAGCAATCGAGGCAACAGAATTATCTCAAATTTCAATAACTGATTTAGCGGTACAAGTAGCGGCGGGAGAAGCCAGTGCAATAGCCCTATTAGAAGGTTGGGTAAATCATTTAAATGAGATATTCAGGACGGAACCCACAGCAGTAAATTTTGAGCGCTACTTATCATTAAGGGTGCCAGAAAATGCTGCCCAACTGCCAAACATTTTGGCTGATTTACATTTTGAATTCTTCGACTGTTTAAAGAAGCTCCAACAGCAGGAAACAGAGACAGCCTTTCGCCAATTTCAACAACGAGAACAACTCAATCGTCAGGTAGTAGACTCTGCGCTTTCTAAGTTAGCTGCTGTGTTGCAACCGCAGCAAGAAACTGAGTTTTTTCAGCAAGGAACGCCGTTGCTCGTGGCGGCGGGAGCAGTAGGACGAGCAATGGGGATAACGATTAGTCCGCCAGCGCAATCAGACGACCTTAGTCGAGTGAAAGATCCAGTAGAGGCTATTGCTCGCTCCTCGCAGATTCGCACCCGTCGCGTAGTGCTAGAGGATGGCTGGTGGCTTCATGAGTATGGTGCCCTATTGGCTTATAACCAAGAAGAAAACCGTCCGGTGGCTGTATTGCCAGCAGGCAGGCGTTATGTTTTATTTGATCCAGTTGCACAAAGTCGCACAATTGTCAATCAGGCAGTTGCAGCAACGCTAGCACCGCAAGCATACCAGTTTTATCGACCGTTACCCAAAGTTGTCAAAAATGTCATTGCGTTGTTTGAGTTTGGCATCAAGGGTTATCAAAAAGACATTGGGCTAGTGTTAGTAGCTGGAATTGTTGGCTCAGTGCTGGGAATGGTGGTGCCCCAAGCAACAGCGCTTTTGGTAGATAATGCGATTCCAGATAGCGATAAGAGCTTGTTATCGCAAATAGGGCTTTTGCTGTTTGCACTTCTTGTGGGAAAGACAGCGTTTGCCATGTCCCAAGGGATTATTTCGCTGCGGGTGGAAAACGCTGCTTCCGGCGCGTTGCAGCCTGCGATTTGGGACCGACTGCTGAGATTAAGTCCAGCATTTTTTCGCAACTATTCTTCTGGCGACTTGGTAAACCGCACCTTGTCAGTGAACCAGATTCGTCAAAAACTGTCGGGAGGAACGCAACGCACGTTATTGAGCGGACTGTTTGCTCTACTGAACTTGGTGCTGATGTTTGTTTATAGTTGGCAACTCGCTTTAGTAGGGGTGGCTATAGCCCTGCTAACAACTATTGTCACTACTGTTGCTAGCTTACTGGTAATACGTCAGTTGCGACAGCAGCAAGAACTAGATGGCGAGATTCATGGGCTAACGGTACAACTCATTAACGGCGTAGCCAAGCTGCGGGTAGCGCAGGCAGAAGAACGGGCGTTTGCGGCTTGGGCGGAGCAGTACAGCAAGCGTTCCCGGCTCAAGGCTAGTTTCCAACTTATTAGAGACAACGTTTCTGTATTTAACGAGGTACTGTCCTTAGTCACTTCGGCGCTGTTGTTTTGGTTTGCGACTGAGTCTATTGCGATGCAAAAGACAGGCGGGCTGACGGTGGGCACGTTTTTGGCTTTTAATGCTGCATTGGGCATTTTTATTGGGGGGGTGAGCGACCTGAGCAATACTTTGACTGACATTTTGGCAATTGTACCTTTGTGGGAGCGGGCAAAGCCGATTTTGCATGCAGAACCGGAGTATGACCCTACCAAAGCAAACCCCGGTTCCTTGATGGGTCGAGTCGCCTTAGACCATGTTACCTTTCGCTATCATGACGATGGGTTGCCAATTCTCAATGATGTTAGTCTTTATGCAGAACCAGGGGAATTTGTCGCGATAGTGGGACCTTCCGGAAGTGGGAAGTCAACAATATTGAGGTTGTTGTTGGGGTTTGAGGCTCCAGAGTCAGGAACAGTTTACTATGACAGCTTTGACTTGGCACAACTGAATCTTGCTTTAGTACGAAGGCAATTGGGGGTTGTGCTGCAAAATGGTCGAATTGGCACTGGCTCAATTTTTGAGAATATCACCGCTGGAGCATTGGTGTCCCACGAGCAAGCTTTGGAGGCGGCGCGAATGGCAGGTTTCGCTGATGATATTCAGCTTTTTCCAATGGGGATGCACACAGTTATCAGTGAAGGTGGTAGCAATCTTTCCGGGGGACAGCGGCAGCGATTGTTGATTGCGAGGGCGCTTGTCAATAAGCCGAAAATAATCTTAATGGATGAGGCAACTAGTTCTTTGGATAACCGCACGCAGGCGATCGTCACTGAAAGTTTAGATCAGTTGAATGCAACTCGCATAGTGATTGCCCACCGCCTCAGCACGATTCGCAATGCTGACCGAATTTATGTGCTTGAAGCTGGGCGTGTGGTACAGGTGGGTAGTTTCGTGGAACTGGTTAACACCCAGGGGTTATTTGCTCAACTAGTTGCCCGACAAATGGAGTAACTTGTTAGTTAAAATCGCTATAGCAATCCTATTTGATTTATAAAAATCGCCCATGCTGAGATTCCCGACAACTTTTGCGAAGTCGGGAATCTTGTTGTTCACAAATCCTGCACGGACTGCTATATCTTCAAAGGTTGGACTAGATATTAATACGGTTTTTGATTTTTCACTACATAAGTTCATTATCTAAAATTAAGCTGTAAGGCCATGTCAAAGCCTTTAGAAAGCAACCAACCATTGTGACTACTTTTGCTGCCCAAACTATTGGAAAATTTATATATTCGTCGAACTCTCTTAATTTTTCTCTAAATCCAAGCCATTGGATAATGACACCCAACAGATATGAAAATAATGCTATCGATATCTCAAGTGACATATTAATCTCTCTCCCTTAGTCAAAATGGTTCTACCTTATAAATAGTTTTTAGTGTTTGGTGTTGCAGCAGTAGTTTAGACACTCCTTTGACGCTAAATTGGTATAAATTTGACAAATATAGAGTAAGTAAAGCCACAATCAGCAGCGGGGTGCTGCTCACTTTAACAGTTTCCAGTTATCAGTTATCAGTTATCAGTTTCATCGTTGGGGGAAACACCACACCAATTGGACCGTTCGTCGTCAGACGTGCCGTAGGCATAAGCGTTGGTGGCGGGTTTAAATCCCCCACCAAAGCGAGGCGTCACTGCGGCTGGTACTGTTTACTGTTTTAAAGGCTTTCACTTTTAGGTTAATAAAATCATCTGGCGATAGTAGATACAAAGAAATTCAAGTAAATTCAGGTAAAGTTGTCTAGAAAATTCCGAGAAAATTTTGGTAGCTTTTAGTTATCAATAGGGAATACAAGCAAAAATCATGCACTTCTGAAGAAGCACTCTACGACTAACGACGACGACCAACCAATCAACCCAAGATGAAACGCCCAAAATTTGGGATGTAAGTACGGGTCGTTGTGACAAAACTTTGATAATTGACCGACTTTACCAGGAGATGAACATTACTGGTGTTACAGGTTTAACCCAAGCGACTATTGCGACGCTGAAAGCTTTGGGGGCTATAGAAATTTAAGGTGTGGGTGTAGTCCCTAATTCATCGCTATATGCTGCCCCCCGACCCCCTACACAGTACATTAGAAGCAAAACTTAACATAGTCGCTAGTTGATACTATTTTCCATAGGTATCCGCCCTTTGGTAGACTTGAAAACTGAAACAGGTTTCTGGAACGACGCGAAATCAAGCAATTGAGAGGGCATTTGTGGAAAATACACTTGGGTTAGAAATTATTGAGGTAGTTGAGCAAGCCGCGATCGCATCCGCACGCTGGATGGGAAAAGGTGAAAAGAATACGGCTGACCAAGTGGCTGTGGAAGCCATGCGGGAACGAATGAATAAAATTTATATGCGTGGTCGTATCGTTATTGGCGAAGGCGAACGCGATGACGCTCCCATGCTATACATTGGGGAAGAAGTGGGTATTTGCTCGCGTCCAGATGCCAAAGACTTCTGTAACCCAGATGAATTAATCGAAATTGACATCGCCGTTGACCCCTGTGAAGGTACCAACTTGGTAGCATACGGACAACCTGGTTCGATGGCAGTGTTGGCAATTTCACAAAAAGGAGGATTATTTGCTGCTCCTGACTTCTACATGAAGAAGCTAGCAGCACCTCCAGCAGCCAAGGGCAAGGTGGACATCAACAAGTCAGCAACCGAAAACCTCAAGATTCTCTCCGAGTGTTTAGACCGCTCTATTGAAGAACTTGTGGTAGTTGTTATGAAGCGCGAACGCCACAACGAGTTGATTAAAGAAATTCGCGAAGCCGGAGCGAGAGTGCAGCTGATTTCGGATGGTGATGTGGGCGCAGCCGTATCTTGTGGTTTTGCTGGTACGAATATCCATGCCCTCATGGGTATCGGTGCTGCTCCTGAAGGTGTCATTTCCGCAGCTGCTATGCGTGCTTTAGGTGGACACTTCCAAGGACAACTGATCTACGATCCAGAAGTAGTCAAAACAGGTCTGATTGGGGAAAGTAAAGAAGCTAACCTCGATCGCTTGAAGTCTATGAATATCAATGACCCTGATAAGGTCTACGATGCTCATGAACTGGCATCTGGTGAAACTGTTCTGTTCGCAGCTAGCGGTATCACCAGTGGTAACCTGATGCAAGGTGTACGCTTCTTCAACGGCGGAGCAAGAACTCAAAGCCTGGTTATCTCCAACCAGTCAAAAACCGCTCGTTTTGTGGATACCATTCATATGTTTGAAGAGCCTAAGGTTGTGCAGCTGCACTAGAAAGTGAGGAGTCAGGAGTGAGGAGTCAGGAGTGAGAAAAAAGGAGTGAGAAAAAAGGAGTTATGAGTTTTCTTCCTAACTCTTGACTCTCAACTCCTAACTTTATTCCTAACTCCAAAGACGCCAGTAGCCGACGCACTGGCTCCTCTTAACTCCTAACTTTATTCCTAACTCCTAACTTTTTCCAAATACCGATTAGCAATTACCATTTAGCAAATGAATATAGCAGTGGTGGGGTTAAGCCATAAAACAGCCCCAGTAGAAGTCCGGGAAAAGCTGAGTATTCCAGAACCACAAACCGAAGGGGCGATCGCGCACCTGCTTAGCTATCCTCATATTGAAGAAGTCGCAATACTAAGCACTTGTAACCGCCTGGAAATTTACGTTGTTGCCCAAGAAACCGAACAGGGTATCCGAGAAGTAACTCAATTTCTGTCAGAACACAGTAAGTTACCAGTGACATTTCTCCGGCAAGACTTGTTTGTTTTGCTACATCAAGATGCTGTGATGCATTTGATGCGTGTTGCTGCAGGTTTAGATAGCCTGGTACTTGGAGAAGGTCAAATTCTGGCTCAGGTGAAGAATACTCACAAACTGGGACAGCAATACAACGGTATAAAAACAGTTTTGAATCGATTATTTAAACAAGCCATTACAGCAGGTAAGCGGGTGCGAACTGAAACCAGCATTGGCACTGGTGCAGTCTCCATCAGTTCTGCTGCTGTGGAGTTGGCGCACATGAAATTGGAAAATTTAGCGGCTTGTCGGGTGGCAATTCTGGGCGCTGGCAAAATGTCGCGGTTGCTAGTACAACACCTACTTTCTAAAGGCGCTGACCAAATCTGTATCTTAAATCGTTCTCTAGCGCGGGCGGAGGAATTGGTCAAGCAGTTCCCGGAACCATCGATCAAGACTTGCTTGCTCTCGGAAATGATTTCAGTAATTACCGAATGTGATTTGGTATTTACAAGTACGTCAGCGACAGAGCCAATTCTGGATCGCGCCAAATTGGAGATGGTTTTGGAACCCAGCCGACGTTTGACGTTAATTGATATTTCCGTACCGCGCAACGTCCATGCTGATGTCAACGCACTAGCAAACGTGCAGGCGTTTAATGTGGATGACTTAAAAGCGGTGGTGGCGCAAAACCAAGAAAGTCGCCGCAAAATAGCCCAGGAAGCAGAAGCACTTTTAGAACAGGAGGTGGAAGCTTTCGATGTTTGGTGGCGATCGCTTGAAACGGTCACCACAATCAGCTGTTTGCGGAATAAAATCGAAACCATCCGCGAACAAGAACTCGAAAAAGCTTTGTCGAGATTAGGTTCAGAATTTGCCGAAAAACATCAAGAAGTTATCGAAGCCTTGACACGAGGTATTGTTAACAAAATTTTACATGACCCCATGGTACAGTTGCGAGCTCAGCAAGATGTTGAGGCAAGACGCCACTGTATGCAGACTCTACAAAAGTTGTTTAACCTCGATGTCGAAGAGCAGTTTAGCTGAATATTGTAGGTTATGAGGTCATTAAGCTATGAACTCAGGCAAATTTAAACAGACATGGTTTGTCCTACTTCCTTTGCTTCCTTTGTTAATGGGGCAGGCTGGATTAACTCAAAAGCAACAACAAAAGTTGACATCGCCAAAGGTTCCCGACAACTTGCAAGTGCCGGCGGGACAGACGCTTCTGCAAAAGCTGAATGCTAAGGGGGTGCAAATTTATCAGTGCGACGCCAAAGCAGACAATCCCAACCAATTCGAGTGGACTTTAAAAGCACCAGAGGCTGACCTATTCGACAACAAAGGGCAGACTATTGGTAAGCACTACGCTGGTCCGACTTGGGAAGGAAATGATGGCAGCAAGGTTGTAGGTGCGCTCAAGTCCCGTGCTAACTCACCCAAACAAAACGCCATACCCTGGTTGCTGCTGGAAGCAACATCAAACGAGGGCAATGGTATCTTCAGCAATGTAAAATACATTCAAAGGGTGGACACCGTGGCTGGCAAAGCCCCTGCCAAAGGATGCGACAAAGCCCAAGCAGGTGCTCAAGTATCAGTCAATTACAGTTCTGACTACTACTTCTATGGTGTGTCGCCATAACTGAAGACACCTAAAATACGCGGGAGCGTGGTAGCCCCGAAATACAAGTTTCAAGAAATTAAATGAATTGAAACTTGTATGTTATTTATATCGGGGTGAAGAATGTGAACGCGGGCAAATTTATTTGCCGTGCAGTAAAACTTTGGAACTTCTTGAGAAAATATGCAATCATATTAATTAAGTGGTGATGAGATACATAGACTCCATTGGAGCTAGCAAGGAAATGCTTAAGCCACATTGTATTTGTCCAACGTTCACGGTTGAAAGTACTGGAACATTGTTGTTTGGACAAGAAATCAGGAAAGTTTTCATATGCTGAGGGGCGGAGCCGCTCCCGTGGTCGGTATGAAAGCGTTGACCTAAACTGCGAGATTAGTAGGCTAGTCCGAAAACCCGTGTCCCTGGTAGAGCGGCAGAGCGGTTCGACCCATAGCTAGAAAACGTTGACCAGATAGTCATCCTATGCAAATAGGTTCGGACGAAAAGTTGGCGCCAACTTCTAGCCAGAATCCCCGTACATTTATGTCGGGGAGATGGCTCAATGGTCGAATTTCCAAAAAATCTGAAATTGATAAGACAAGCGTATTTATGGGTGATTCTGGTGTTGGGTATGTGGCTATTTTTTGATTTAGCCTCACACCTAGCAGCAGAAGTCTTATGGTTTGGTGAAGTTGGATATTTACGAGAATTTTTGTTGCGCTTGTTAACGCAACTAGGGGTGTGGTCAGTTGTCTTCTTTACCTCGGTAGGTTTTTTACTCAGCAATTTTATTGTCGCCTCTAGACTGAAGTACCCCCAGAAAGGACAAGACAATTCAAAATTAAAAATTCAAAATTCAAAAATTCAAAATTCAAAAATTCCGAGTCCTCACCTCTCCACTCAGGACTCAGGAATAAGATTGGGCTTGGTTTTGCCAGTGGTGTTAGGGCTGAGTGCTGTCGTGGGGTTGATACTCATTTATTACAGTCAGCAAGCTTTAGATTTTTGGCATCCAGATATTAAATTGCCCAGCACTACGTTGCCATTGTCACCTTGGTTAAAGCAGGTGTCGCAGCAATTGCACTTGCAGGAGATTGGTATCCCAATTGTGCAGTTGGGTTTGCTGCTGGGGTTGACTATTGCAATTTTAATTAATTATGAGTTTTGCTTAAGAGCGATCGCCCTCCTCGTCTGTTTGCTGCTGGGTTTCCTGTTATCGGCACATTGGGATCAAGTTTTACAGTATTTTCATGCCACAAGTTTTAACCGCACCGAACCTTTATTTAACCGAGATATTAGCTTTTATGTCTTCTCCCTACCGATTCGGGAATTATTGGCATTTTGGCTAGTAGGGCTGTTTCTGTTTGGCGTCGCTGCAGTAGCGTTAATTTACTTGCTTTCGGCAAATAGTCTGAGTGAGGGAAGCTTTGCAGGGTTTTCTGTACCGCAGCGAGTCCACTTAAACGCCTTAAGTGGCTTATTCATGTTGAGTATTGCCCTGCATTATTGGAATGCACGCTACAGACTTTTGTATTCCACCCGTGGCGTCATCTATGGTGCTAGCTACACCGATATTAAGGTGCTATTGCCGATATATACCGGGTTAAGTCTTTTGGCAGTGGCGATCGCCGTTTACTTGCTACTGCGAATTATTGTTTTGTCAAGAGCAAGGAAAACAAGTTTTAAACCAATTCCCTATCCACCCCAAATAATTTACGCATTAGGACTATACATATTAGTAGCGGCGATTTCTGGCGAAATTTTACCTTCAGTCGTACAACGCTTGGTTGTGCAGCCAAATGAACTGAGCCGCGAACGCCCTTACATTGAGCGCACTATCGCCCTCACCCGAGAAGCTTTTCATTTAAACCAGATAGAAGCGAGAACTTTTGACCCGCGAGGTCAACTAACGGCGGCTGATTTGCAAGAAAATGACTTAACGATTCGCAATATCCGGTTGTGGGATACACGCCCTTTGTTAGAAAGCAACCGCCAGTTGCAACAAATCCGACCTTACTATAAGTTTCCCGACGCTGACATTGACCGCTACACCCTAAAACAAGAAAACAGAACTGAAAAGCAACAAACAATCATAGCAGCCCGGGAATTAGACTATAGCGGCGTTCCCGCGCAAGCACAGACGTGGATCAACAAACATCTTATCTATACTCACGGCTACGGCTTTACACTCAGCCCTGTGAATGTTGTTGCTCCAGGTGGATTACCTTATTACTACGTCCAAGATATTGGAGTTGATGATACTGGTAACGAGGGTTCATTGCAGATATCAAATCAATCAGTTCGCTCAAGTATTCCCATTGGTCAACCGCGCATTTACTACGGGGAAATGACCAACACTTATGTAATGACGGGGACAAAAACCCAAGAATTGGATTATCCCAGCGCCAATGATAATGCCTATAACGTCTACGATGGACGCGGTGGAATTTCGATTAGTTCTGTGTGGCGGCGTTTAGTATTTGCCCAATATCTTAAAGATTGGCAGATGCTGCTGACGCGCAATTTCACGCCACAAACCAAGTTGCTGTTTCGTCGCAATATTAAAGAACGAGTGGAGGCGATCGCTCCTTTTTTACACTACGATACTGACCCCTATCTCGTTGCTGCAGATGGGGGAGGAACAGATATCAAAGGTGAAAAGACTTATCTGTATTGGGTGATTGACGCTTACACCAGAAGCGATCGCTACCCGTATTCTGACCCAGGCAAACATGAATTTAACTATATTCGTAATTCTGTAAAAGTTGTCATCGATGCCTACAATGGCACTGTCAATTTCTACGTTGCTGATCCAACAGATCCAATTATTCATACTTTCGGGGCTATCTTCCCCAACTTACTAAAACCGTTAGACGAAATGCCAGCTGCTCTTCGCAGCCATATCCGGTATCCCCAAGACTTTTTCAGCATCCAATCCGAGCGATTGCTAACATATCATATGACAGATCCACAGGTTTTCTACAACCGGGAAGACTTGTGGCAAATCCCCAACGAAATTTACGGTAGCAAACAGCAGCAGGTAGAGCCTTACTACTTGATAATGAGACTACCTCAAGCACAATCAGAAGAGTTCATCTTACTACTGCCGTTCAAGCCTGTACAACGCGCAAATTTAATTGCTTGGTTAGCAGCGCGTTCCGATGGGGAAGAATACGGCAAATTGTTGCTCTATGAGTTTCCTAAGCAGCAATTGGTTTATGGAACCGAACAAATTGAAGCTTTGATTAACCAAGATCCACTGATTTCGCAGCAAATTTCTCTGTGGAACCGCCAAGGTTCAAAAGCAATTCAAGGAAATTTGTTAGTGATTCCGATTGAGCGATCGCTGCTGTATGTCGAACCCCTTTATATAGAAGCTGAACAAAATAGCTTGCCAACATTTGTTAGGGTAATTGTTGCCTACAATAACCGGATTGTCATGGCAGAAACTTTGGAACAAGCACTTGCTGCCATCTTCCAACAAAAAAGACCTACAACACCCGCAATTGTGCGTCCGGTGGAGGAACCAACCTCTCCATGAGTTGTTCTCAGTCCTGATACCGAATTGCGTTCATGACTTACACCTCACCCCAATAAAGCTGCGCTTTATTTCCCCTCTCCTTAACAAGGAGAGGGGTTAGGGGTGAGGTTTTGAGTTGCGTTCATAATTTACACCTCACCCCAATAAAGCTGCGCTTTATTTCCCCTCTCCTTGTTAAGGAGAGGGGTTAGGGGTGAGGTTTTGATCTGCAACTTAGTATGAGCAATGCTGCTCACTTTTGCTACTTAGTACTCAGTACTGTCTTTGAACTTAGTATTAAAACTTGTTAGTATTACTAAGTACGGTAGCGGACAGACAAACGAGAGCGCAAAGCAATAGACTAGAGCTTTGTGGCAAATGCAAGAATTGTACATGATTATTTAATAATAATAAAACTTGCTACTTGCTCTCTAGTAAAACAAGTTGAGAAGATTGCTACCAAAATAGATGGATAATTTGGACGACTCTATCAAGACAACATTGTTAGAAAACTTCGAGCCTGGTTACCAAAAAAGCGACCCAGGCTCGATTTTAAACGAGGTTTTATTATTATTAAATAACACAGAGTCTATATGCAAAAGCAATCAAGTTGTTCAGGGACTTGAGCAACTCCCAGAAAATACCAATTGTGATGCAGATAATCTTGTTACAGATTCAATTGACCTTGACTCTGGTGAAAGACCGGAAATTGAGGATACAGTAGAGCTTTTGTGCGAGCAAATAGAAACTTTCAAGCAACTATTGGAGTACAAACAGTTAGAGATCGAAGAGATAAAGCAAGAGTTGCGTTATACAAATGAGGACTTGTGTGCTGCACTTAATTCACCGTGGGTAACCCTTGATCAGGCTAAACAATTAGTTAAACAAATTTTGGTAAGTAAAAAGCCTGTCAATGAAACTTTAGCGGAACTCCTGAGCGCTATCTATAATTCACCTGTCAAACCTTTAGAGTTAAAGCAGATACACAACTCATATTCTATTAAACCTTCGTCAACTGAGCCAAACAATTACACATCCACTAATTTTGACGCGTTAAAAACTAAGTTTACGGAGGTGACAAAGCAAGCTACTGAAATTAGGGCGAAATCTAGGATGCTTAGAGAGTATGCTCAGGGAATTCAGGCTCAGTTTAGAGAAGTTAAAGCTCAATTTAATGAAGTGGGAATTAAGTTTATTGGTTCTCAAGCTTCATTCATCAGCCGTCAGGCAAAGTTCAACCAGACTAAATCTGAAAGCCATTCATCTGGCGGACGAACGTCCGCCAGATGAATGGCTCGATTCTGGCGATAGTTCTTGTCAGGCTACTTTTTCTGTCATAACCAGGCTGACTAATTGGTTGGCGATCGCATCTAGAGGAAGAACGAAATCGACTGTCCCAGTGTTAATAGCAGATTGGGGCATACTGAAACACTCGCAACTCGCCTCATCTTGAGCGATAACTATACCGCCAGACTTTTTGATGGCTACCACCCCCAAACCGCCATCACCGTCTCCACCAGTAAGGACGACCGCGATCGCTCGACTTTTAAAACTTTCCGCCACTGACGTAAACAGTTTATCACCTGCGGGGCGGACAAAGTTCACTTTTGGTGCATCTGAAAGCGACAGGGTACCGTTTGGATCAACCAGCAGGTGCTTGTTAGGAACAGCCATGTAGATTGTCCCTGGACGCAACAAATCTCCTTCTTCTGCCTGCTTCACTTGCAAAGCCGTGCGGCGGCTGAGGATTTCCGCCATGTAGCTGGGGTACTGGGGAGACAAATGCTGTACCACAATAATCGCTGCCGGAAAGTCACCTGGCAATGCCGAAACAATGTGGCTAATCGCTTTCAGTCCACCTTTTGAAGCGGCGATCGCTACTACCTTGTAGGCAACATTGGGCAAGTCCGAGATAACTCTGTGTTTTTGTTGCGAAATCACGTTTTTCTTTCTCACCTGATGATGTTGTTGCCTACTTGAGTATGTGAGCTGAAGTAGAACGCTTATGTACGCAAGCGTACTTAACCCTATTATATTGTAAAAAATTTCTGTACGTTTGGGTACATAAATTCTTTACAACAGAGTTCATCTTTCGCCAGAAGGCTTTGAGCAATGCCGTGAGTTATCTGATAGATACAACTAGCTCAAAAAGGCTTCCTATGTCCGCGTCCCAAGACCAACCTAAACCACTAAAAAATCGGCTGCTGGCTGCCCTGCCAACAGAGGAACAGGAACGCCTCGAGCCTTACCTAAAACTAGTACCCCTAGAATACAGGCAAATCCTCTATACACCCAACGAACCCATCGACTACATCTATTTCCCCAACTATGGCGTCGTTTCTCTGCTCAATCTTATGGAAAATGGCGATGCAGTGGAAGTGGGTACGGTGGGCAATGAAGGAATGGTTGGTCTGCCCGTATTCCTGGGAGCCAATACAATTCCTGGTGAGGCTTTTTCGCAAATCCCTGGCGAAGCCCTAAGAATGAGAGCAGATGTATTCCAACGCGAAATCACTCCAGGTAGCCCCCTTCACACACTGCTGCTCCGCTACACGCAAGCACTGTTTAACCAAATCGCTCAATCTTCTGCTTGCAACCGCCTGCACTCGATTGAAGAGCGGTTTTGCCGCTGGATGCTGATGACCCAAGACCGAGTGGGGTCAAACCAGTTTCCCCTCACTCAAGAGTTCTTAGCGCAAATGCTGGGGGTGCGTCGTGCTAGCGTGAGTGTGGTTGCCGCTATTATTCAGAAGGCAGGGCTAATCACCTACAAGCGCGGCAAAATGACAATTCTTGATAGAGAAGGTCTCCAAGATGCCACCTGTGAGTGTTATGCAATCATCAAACAGGAGTTCAATCGCTTATTGGGAGGCGATTCAATATATTAATGCTAATGATTTCCCAGTGGATTCTTAAGAAGTCATTTGTTGGTCATTCGCATTGAGCAATGTCTTGTGACAAGCTGTGCGCTCCTATAGTTAGAATCGCTATATTTCTAAGTAGAACAAAGTCAAAGTAGGGGCACGGCAATGCATACAATTGAGAACCGCTATAAGTTTCAAATTTGAAAATGATATTCAAAGTAAGAGGTTTATTCAACAGCATCCTCAATTTTGAATACATGAAGGAAAAAATTTGGAATTTTTAATTGTGTATTTTGAAATTCTTATAACAAGGGTCGTTTTCTAGCTTGATAATCCAATAAAGCTCCGTGAGTCACTACAGTCCGTCCATTCCTTCTCCTAGTAGGAATTTGTCCTTTCTGCAAAGCCGTATACAGAGTTGACTGTTCTACTTGTAGGTATTTTGCTGCTTGTACAAGTGAAATGCCACGATTAAGCATACTCTTCTCTTCCTTGCCTATTTGGCGAGTCTTGAAACATGGCGAAATGTAAAGAACTACTTAAGAAATCTAAAGCTTCTTAGTAATTCGTAACAGAATTAACATAAATTCAAAAATCCCCAATACCAGGCTCGTGCTGCATCGAAGCAGAACAGCACGGCAATTTCATGCACATCTAATTAGATCGATATCTAAGAACATCATAACAAAAGATGAACAATGAGGAGTTTAAAATTCTGCTGCGTTTTTTTAAAGCGTTGGCGGATGAAAGCCGACTCAAAATTGTGGGTATCCTGGCAAATCAGGAGTGTAGCGTCGAGGAGTTGGCAGCGTTACTACAACTTAAGGAGCCAACTGTATCGCATCATTTAGCAAAACTCAAAGAACTGAATTTGGTAACTATGCGCCCAGAGGGCAATGCTCATTTGTACCAGTTGGATAGCGAAGCGTTGCAAAGCATGAGCAAAGAGATTTTCACGCCTGAGAAAATAGCCTCTTTGATTGAGGATGTAGATACTGAAGCCTGGGAGAGCAAGATTCTCAAAACTTACATTGAGGGCGATCGCCTTAAAGAAATTCCCGCCAGCCGCAAAAAGCGCTTAGTGATTCTCAAATGGTTGGTAAGCAAATTTGACGTGGAGGTGAAGTACTCGGAACGCACAGTCAATGAAATTCTCAAGTGCTACCATCCTGACTACGCCACTTTACGCCGAGAGTTAATCAGCTACCAGTTGATACGAAGGGAAAATGGGGTGTATTCGCGTGTTGTACAGCAATAAAAAGTAGTAAATACTACTAGCCTGACAACAAGTCAAGGCAATTGGGTGTTATCACCCAGCCTTCAAAAATCCTCTACTTAAGAAGTTTTTATACATAAAAACAGTATTTTGTTGGTGAGCAAAGAGAAAATATACAAAAATTTTAAGTATTTTTGATATTCTTCATCAAAAGTATACAAACAAGTCTTCAACTCATTTACTAACTTTGGATGAGAAAGTTAGTATAATTTACATCATTGTGTTACCTTGACTTGGGATTTTTAAATTGTTTAGGGTGCAGATACAGTGTTTAATTAAGGGTGCAGGTCTTTGATTACTGAAGTTGTCTTCACGCTGGATACCACTAGGTTTTCATTATGTTCAAAAAAATCTTACTGCCTACCGTAGTGATATCAGGTACACTCTTTGCTTCCTTCATGTTGCTTTTAGCCCTGCAAGGGTCTAAGCCTGTGAAGATCCAAACAGAGAGCCAAGAAATTTTCTATGGTGAACTCAAAGATATTGTTTCTCCCGGAGTGGGAGCCGTGTTCAGTCTAGGACTAGGACTTGCGGGTGCAATCCTGTGGGGATTGCAAAAGTCTTTAGATCAATCTTCTAACTTAGAAAAGCAATTATCCAATCTCCAACAGGTGATAGCGGAAAAAGACTCTCAAATTCAAGCGCTTAAGCTTTCACCATCCAATCCAACGCTGTCTCAGCTGAAATGGTTTTTGGAGGAAAATGAGACCAAAGCTCAAGCAACCACAGCTGCTGTAAATACAGTTGCTCGCACAGAGGTAGCACCAGTTGTTTCTACACCTGTTTCTACAAAAACTACAGAAACCACAATTTCTCAAGCCGTTACCAAACCACTGGTAATTACTAACACAGAATATGAGTCTCAACCGATAACAGTGAATCAATTATCTGTGCAAACAGCGACTTCTACATTCCCCTCTGCTCAATCTGCTTTAGGATTAACTCAAAGGTATGCTAAACAGGCTGATGCTTGAACAATGACTTTAAGGTAAGTAGGTCGGTGTAAATAATTAAAGGTATGTAGTAAGCGCTTTAGCGCTAAAGCGCCTACTACCAGCTAGTTTCCAAGCTTTACCGAAGAAAGGCATGAGGCATACTGCGGGGTGCAGAAGGAAAAATTGTATTTATTTATACAAATAAAAGACCACTGTACTCTGCCATACGGTAAGACAGCCCCTGCTTTTTTGTAGGTCGAAAAATAATAGAGTGCAAACTTTATCAAATCCCTCTCCTTAAGGAGACGCTTCGCACATGAAGGAGCCTGCGCTTTGCGCTTACGCATTTATGCTTCGGGTCACATAGCTAGCTGCCTTCAGACGAAGGAAATAGCTGCCTTCTGCCTTCTGCCTTCTGCCTTCTTCATGTGCAATTTTTACCGAGATCAATTTGTAACTTCTACGCTGATTTCCCCAGATAAGCTTCCAAAACTTTGGAATTGCGCTGAATTTCTTCTGGTGTGCCGTCGGCAAGATTTCGTCCTTCGGCTAGCACCCAAACCTGATTGCACAATGACATTATGACATCCATATTATGCTCAATGATCAGAAATGTCATGCCATTCTTGTTCCAAGCGATAATGCGATCGCATATCTCATCAATCAGTCTGGGATTCACCCCAGCGGCTGGTTCATCCAACAAAATTAACTTGGGTTCAGTCATCAACGCCCTTCCCAACTCCAGCAGCTTGCGCTGTCCACCAGATAGCCCTCCAGCGTAATCATATGCTTTTTGTGCCAATCCCACCGATTCCAACAGGAACAGCGCCCGTTCTTTGAGTGCTTTTTGTTCCTGGGCAATTTTGTGTTGTTGGAATTGTACTTGCCAAAAGTTCTCGCCTGTTTGTTTTTGCGCTGCTAGCAACATATTTTCCAGCACCGACAAGCGTGATAGAGTTCGGGCAACCTGAAAGGTACGAACCATTCCCATTTGGGCGATTTGGTATGGCTGCAAGTTCTGTATCGGTTCGCCGTCGAATGTCACCCGTCCTTTGTCTGGGCGGATGAAGTGTGAGAGTAAGTTAAATAATGTCGTTTTCCCTGCACCGTTAGGACCAATCAAGCCAGTGATACTACCACTTGGCACTTGAATTTCGGCGTTATCAACTGCCTTAATCCCACCAAAGTTTTTGCAAAGCCCAGTTGCAGACAACAGCGGAAATTGGGATGACTCGTTATTTGCCAAGGGTGAGTTCCTCCTTTTTCCCTAAAATACCTTGAGGACGCCAAATCATGAGTACCATCAAGATAAGACCTATGATCATGATCCGCAATGCACTTAAACGGTCTGAATCTAGAGGGATAATTTTATCTAAGTTGCGCGTCCCTTCATAGTATATAAAGTAAATGATCGCGCCCAAGACTGTGCCAAGATTATTGCCAGAACCACCTAAAATGACGATAATCCAAGCGTTAAAAGTTTCCTGTGGCTCAAAATTATTTGGATAAATTGCGGAAAGTTGCCATGCAATGAAAGCACCTGCAATACCTGCAATAGCGCCTCCTAGCATCAGCGATTGGAGTTTATACCAAAAGACGTTTTTTCCTAATGCCTTGGGAATCTCTTCATCTTCGCGGATCGCTTTGAGGATTCGACCCCAAGGCGATCGCACTAAGATTTCCAGCCGCCAGAACACAAAAGCTAATACTATCAGTGACATCAGCATCAAACCTGCTGTTGGGTTGTAGTTATATAAGGCGATCGCACCAGATATATAAACAGCCACTGTTAACACTGCCAAGAAAACTCCTACGACTAGGCGTGATATGAATTCTTGCTTGCCACTTACTTTCTTGTGTAAATTAGCAACATTTGATACTTCATTAACGCGAATCCATCGCCACAACGAGAAGAAAGTGATACCAGCAAGTAGGGTCAACACCCCAATCAGCAAAAGTTTGATGAATATATTGGGTACAAGAGTTGCTAAAGGTATAGGGTAACTTTGTACACCAAATGCTCCAGACCTCCACTCATTACCCACAGGTAAATCCTGGTTATTCACCACAAGACGAATCAATTCGCCAACGCCAATGGTCACAATTGCCAGGTAATCTTCTCGTAAACGCAAAGTCGAGAAACCAATTGCCAATCCCAATAATGCTGCAACAACTGCGCCAATGATTGCTGACAGCAACAAAGGAACACCTTTTAAGGTTAACAACACAGTGGTGTACGCGCCCAAGGTCATAAAGGCAACATGACCAAAGTTAATCAAGCCCGTAAAACCCCACTGCAAATTCAGTCCCAGACCGAACAAAGCAAAAATTGAGGTAGAAATCGTTAAGAAAATGAGATATTCAACCATAAGAAATCATCAGTCATTAGTTATAAGTTATAAGTTATAAGTTATTGCCTTTGTCCTATCGTCCCATTGTAAAATTCTTGCGTGTCAGCCTCATTCGCCCTAAACCTAAGGAGTTAGAACTCAGGAGTCAGCAATGCTTATCCCGTCTGTCTAATACCGTTTCACTTTAAGGTTGATACAAAATTTGCCGTAGGGACACGAAGCTTTGCTGTGCCCTTACAGTGTGGTTCAAATACGTGAAAACTGCTGTGAGCGTAAGCGAGGGTCATACCTATGCCAGATGTTTAAGGTGAATAATTCAGCCAACACTTAAAACTGTATAAGGTAGACAGGGGAATGCCGCTCCTTGGCTTAAACTTGTTTTTGAAAATCACTTTACTTGAGATTTCCCTATGGACGCTACGGCACTTTGGCAACGGTACCAGGAATGGTTATATTTCCATGAAGGATTAGGACTGTACCTCGATGTAAGCAGGATGCGGTTTGATGATGCCTTCGTTGAGAAGTTGCAGCCGAAGTTTGAAAAAGCTTTCGCGGATATGGCGGAACTTGAGAAGGGGGCGATCGCCAACCCAGATGAAAACCGCATGGTTGGACACTACTGGCTGCGAAATCCTGATTTAGCCCCTACGCCAGAACTCACACAAGAAATCGTAGAAACCATAGAGCAAATCGAAGTATTTGCCGAAAAAATCCACACAGGTGGGATTCACTCTCCAAAAGCTAACCGCTTCACTGATATTATCTCGATTGGCATTGGTGGTTCTGCCCTGGGTCCGGAATTTGTTGCTGATGCTTTAGCCCCAGATTTTCCACCTCTAGCGATTCATTTTATTGACAATAGCGACCCTGCAGGAATTGACCGCATTTTGACTCATCTGAGAAATCGCCTTGCTAGCACTTTAGTATTGGTCATCTCCAAGTCTGGGGGAACGCCCGAACCGCGCAACGGCATGCTCGAAGTCAAAAAAGCTTACTCAGGACAGAATTTGGACTTTGCGAATTATGCGATCGCTATTACCATGCCAGGTAGTAAGCTCGACGAACAAGCAAAATCCGAAGGATGGCTCGCAAGATTTCCTATGTTCGACTGGGTGGGAGGACGCACCTCAGAGTTGTCTGCTGTGGGGCTATTACCAGCGGCATTGCAAGGCATCGATATTCTTCCTATGCTACAGGGTGCAAAAGAGATGGATGACGCGACCCGCGTCCCTGACATCAAACAGAACCCAGCCGCATTGTTAGCTTTGTCCTGGTACTATGCAGGCAATGGACAGGGCGAAAAAGACATGGTTGTCCTACCTTACAAAGACAGCTTACTGTTATTCAGTCGCTATTTGCAACAGCTGGTGATGGAATCCTTGGGTAAAGAGAAAGACTTAGAAGGGAACATCGTTCACCAAGGTATCGCCGTTTATGGTAACAAAGGTTCAACCGACCAACACGCTTACGTTCAGCAGTTGCGCGAGGGTGTGGCGAATTTCTTTGTTACCTTTATTGAAGTTTTGGAAGACCGAAAGGGTCCATCTACAGAAATTGACCCCGGAACAACAGCAGGCGATTATCTCTCTGGTTTTCTCCAAGGAACCCGACAAGCGCTTTATGAAAACCACCGCGACTCGATTACTGTCACCATTCCCGAAGTCAATCCCCGGACAGTGGGAGCGTTAATTGCTTTATATGAGCGAGCTGTAGGTTTTTATGGCAGCTTAGTGAACGTCAACGCCTATCATCAACCAGGCGTAGAAGCTGGTAAAAAAGCAGCCGCTGCCATTCTTGACTTACAAAAACGAGTCTTGGAAGTTTTGCAAACAGAAAAAACCGCCCTTTCTCTGGAACAGGTTGCTCAAAAAGCAGCTGCAACAAACCAAATTGAGCAAATTTACAAGATATTGCGTCATTTACACGCAAATCAGCGGGGAGTTGTGTTGGAAGGTAATTTGGCAGAACCCAGCAGTTTGAAGGTTTCTATCAGCGGATAAATTTAACAGTTCCCCTACCATACTTTGGTCATCTTTTGTTGCCAAAGTAACAATTTTTTTTGATTGAGCATCTAAGATTGAAGACAAAGCTTCAATTTTTACGATGCTCTTTTACAACACTAATATGAGTAAATACAGGGGAATTGAAATCCGTAGGCTGGAATCTAGCAAGGGAGGGATGGTTGAATTCTTTACCGCCCAAGCCAGTGATGAAACAATGCTGGTACAGGTTCCGCCCAATACAATAGATGATTTATTTGTTCACAAAACGCACACAGACCAACTACTAGTCGTTAAGGGACGGTTTGTCATCGTCACTTTGCTTAATAAGCAATATCAGTATATTCCTTTAAGTGAAGACCATCCTGAGTTAGTGATAATTCCGCCAGGAGTTTTGCACGGGGCGATTAATTTAAGTTCAGAACCCTGTGTTTTGGTGAATGCAGTGTTGCGTCACAAAGCACCTCAAGCGCGGGATTATGTTCCCCATAAGCGACCATTTCCTTATGACTTAGAAGCAGCAGCAGCGGCGTTAAAGAATTTGGAACTGACAAATCAAATCAAGAATTATGGGGCGGCTGCAGTCTAAATTGTTTAGGTTAAGTTGCGTCAGGGGTGGGTGAGTCGCCCACCCTAATTTTTTTGTGTCTGTTTAAGAAGAATGCAGAACACAGAACCGCAGCTAGGAATATCCCCACGGATGGAATCCGGGGGATTTAAGAATGGAAAAATTTTCTTTTTTTTCCACGAATAAATTCGGGGGCTTCAGACCAATACTCAGAAACCAGAACTCTTGATTCATAACGAGAAAACGCGTTCAATATTCTGACGAATGATTCTGACGGATGATTCTTTCTTGGTAAATTTCACCTTGTTGTACGCATCTGCTAAAGACATTTGAAACGGTCAAGATTCCTGATTTTGTCGAAGTTGTCGGGAATCTGACGCGAGCGATTTTCCCAAATGAAATAGAATTTTTATATTTTAAAACGAACAGATAAGACGTCATTTATAAAGTAAAAATAACATTTTTGTAGGGTGTGTTAGGCACACCTTTCGATATGGTTTGTAACAAAAAAATGACGGAAACGTAAGAGCGCACCGCCATATACAGCGGTTTGCAAGTTAATGAGGTACACCTTTTTAACTCAAGAGCCAGATATAGAGCGAATTTTACTTCTGACTTCTGACTCCTGACTCCTGAATTCTGCTGTAATAACCATACTTTCTAATGAGAAATCTTGCTTAATCACCCGCTGGTTTTTACTATGGTGCGATCGCCTTAAACACCAGACAAAAAACAAGCGATACCTTCGGTAAGCTCCGCTAACGCACCTACCTATCTCTTGTGGGGTGGGCATCTTGCCCGCCCTATAGCAGGGCGATCGCCTTTTTACCCATAACCTACTAAAATGAGTCATCGCCACAACAGCGCATCAACTCTCATATGGCAAAATCCGCTGACATCAGCACCAAAAAATTAATCAGCCTCGCACCGGAAAACTGGGTAAAATGGGTAACACAAATTCCCAATATTGTAGCTGGAGAAGTTCTCAACTCAGAATTTCAGTGGATTAGCCGCGAGAGTGATGTGTTAATCCGCGCCGAAAGTCCTCAGTATGGACAATTTCTCGTACTCAACGAGTTACAATTGCGCTACAAACCTGAAATGCCCAAACGGATACGGGCATACGCAGCACTGGCAGAAGAAAAGTACAATTTACCCACCTATCCAGTACTCATTAACATCCTCAGAGAAAGTGATGCCGATATTCCCACACGCTACGAGTCGGAGTTTGCAGGTTTGCAAGCACGTCAAGACTACCGCGTAATAAATCTTTGGGAAGTCGATGTTGAGATAGCTTTTCAACAACCCGTGCCATCTTTGCTTCCCTTTGTACCAATCCTAAAGGGTGGCGCGGAAGAAACCACAATACAACAAGCTTTGCAAATTCTTCGCGCAGACGAGCAATTAAATCAGTTAGAAACCGTCTTAGCGTTTTTTGCTAGCTTCGTATTAGACAGTGCATTAGTTCAGCAAATCATGAGGTGGGATATGGCAGTGTTAAACGAATCTCCCTGGTATCAGCAAATTTTGAGAGAAGGAGAAGCACGAGGCGAGGCACGAGGAATGCGGCGAGGAATACTATCAGGCATTGAACTAGGTTTGGAGCTAAAATTCGGCAATGAGGGATTAAAACTAATGCCAGAAATCTCGCAGATTTCTGATTTAGAACGATTAACCGCAATTCAGCAAGCAATTAAAACTGTGAATACGATAGAAGAGTTGCACCAAATCATCTGAATTATGGCAACTTGCTTAACATTGGCAAATTACCAGATAGGATATGTCAGTATTGGAAAAATCTTTCTTTTATCAGCAAATTTTGAGAGAAGGAGAAGCACGAGGCGAGGAACGAGGACGGCGAGAGACAGTCTTAAGACGCCATTATCATAGACAAACCTAGTCACTCATTGACAGTTGTCATTTTCTTCAATTAATTCATCAATAAGATTTCTCAACCGTTCCTGCCAACCAGGAATGGTTTTTAACTT